>ERZ795031.620-NODE-620-length-42539-cov-9.629037_pt1 | contig 42539 bp, 32 predicted proteins | sample MGYA00375123_ERZ795031 | MGnify/ENA primary metagenome ERZ795031 (study PRJEB30166, sample SAMN05720159) | activated sludge metagenome | isolation source: anaerobic digester from wastewater treatment plant | place: USA | collected 2015-04-21 ...
GAACCCGGCGGTTTTCAAGACCGCTGCCTTACCAATTAGGACTAATCCTCCACAGCAAGTTTAATCCTTCAATTCTAAGGCCGTTTTTTTGTCAATCGATTTCTTGGGTAAGCGCTCCGATTAGCCTCCCATGCCTATCGCACGCTTATCGCACGCCTAACCCGTGCTTTGGCCTGGGTGGAGGGTGAGTAGTCCATTAGATACAGACAGGAGACCAAACACCAAGGCCAGGGTAATAGGCCCTGAATTGACTATAGGGATGGAACTTAAGTAATCAGGTTGTCATCGCTTTGATGCGGTTCAGCTCAGCTTCAAAGCCCTTTTTGCCCATCAGGGCATAGGTGGCGATTTTGCCGGCTTCCACACCAGGCTGATCGAGAGGATCAATGTGCAGCAACTTGCCGGTAAAGACGGTCTGGATCTCATACATCATGATAAACTCACCCAGGTGATACTCATCCAGACGAGGGAAGCCGATCGTGGCATTGGGCCGTCCTGCCGAAGTGAGGGCCACCGCGGTGGCGAGGGCTTCGGCATTGAGCAGTTCGGAGAGCTTGCGGCCGCCCAGATAGCTCACTTCTTCCCGTTCGGGATGCAGATTGGGGATCACGTAGTCGTGGGCAAACTCATCCACAGTGAGGAAGGTAAAGACTTTATCCATCGGACCTTCGGCATAAAGCTGCACCTGAGAGTGCTGATCGGTGGTCCCCAGCGCTTTCACAGGTGTCTGGCCCACAAAGACTTCCCGGCCGCGGGTGTCGCGCCGTTTGCCGAGACTCTCAGCCCAGAGCTGACGATACCAGTCCGCCATATCGTAGAGCGCGTTGGAATATGGCATCATGACGCTGATGTTTTTGCCTTCCCGCATATAGAGATAGTGCAGCAGGCCATTGAGATAGGCGGGATTGCTGTAGATATCAGTGTCTTCACAGCGTGACCGCATGGCCTTGGCCCCTTCCAGCAGCTTGGCGATGTCCATCCCCGCAAAGGCTGAGGATAGCAGACCGACATCCGTGAGCACGGAAAAGCGGCCTCCCACATTGTCTGGCACCACGAAAGAGGGATAGCCCTCCTTCCTGATCACCTGACGCAAGAAACCCTTTTCCCTGTCCGTGGTGACCACGATCCGCTTCTTATAGTCCTGGGGGAATCGCTTTTGGACGATATCGGCCAGGATCATGTAGCCAGCCATGGTCTCAGCGGTGGTGCCGCTTTTGGTGATCACGTTGAAGAGGGTGCGATCCAGATCGATCTGGTCCAGAATCTCTTTGAGGAAGACGGGATCCACGTTGTCATAGACCAATACGCGTCTGGGAAGCTCGCGCTCCGTTTTCAGGGCAGAATACAAAGCTTTGTTGCCCAGAGCAGAACCTCCGATCCCCAGCACCACCATGGTGTCGAACCGGGGGTCCAAGCCAGCCACAAAATCGGTGATGTGGCTAACATTCTGTTCCGGTAGGGCATAGAAGCCCAGGATGTCGGCCTGGCGGTCTTTGCCGATCTCGTCGTGGGCATCCAGGATGGCGGAGCTCATATCGGCTATCCGCTCCGGGGCGATAGCTGTAGGGATGTGTTTTGAGTGCAGTAAATTACGATATTCAAACCTGATCATGGGGCCTCCTCAGTCCTGATAGTATCTTTTCAGGTCATGGTTGATTAGTTGTTCCACCGCGGCCAGATCTTGTCTTTCGCTTGTGCCGAGGATTGATGTCAGTTCAGAATCACAGCGGCGGATGATGTTCTTGCAAAAAGCTACCCGCTTGGGATGGACGCTCAATTCATCGATTCCCATGCCTACCAGCAGGGGAATGTAGTGCGGGATGGAACCCATCTCTCCGCAGACGCTAACAGCTATGCCATGCTTGTGGGCCGCGGAAATGCTTAAAGCAATGAGTTTTAGCACTGCCGGATGATGTTGGGTATACCTGCCGCTGAGGGCATCTGAGTTGCGGTCCACCGCCAAAGTGTATTGGGCCAGATCGTTGGTGCCGATACTGAAGAAATCGGCATATCGGGCCAGTTCGTCAGCACAAAGGGCCGCTGAGGGGACCTCAATCATAACTCCCATGGGGATATCGGCCCTGCAGGGGATACCGCGTTCACGCAGCTCCGCGGCGCACTTTTTCACGATCTCTTTGGCAGAAATCAGGTCACTGGCATCGTTTACCATAGGAAACATCAGGCTCAATTCGCCATGCACGGCAGCCCTCAGCGCGGCTTTGAGCTGAGTCTTGAACACATCTGGCCGGAACAGCGAAAACCTCAGACCCCGGCATCCCAGATAAGGGTTATCCTCCCGCTCCGATGGAATCAGATGAGACAGCTTGTCACCCCCCAGATCAAAGCTGCGGATGGTGACGGGATAAGGGGCCATCGCTTCCAGCACCTGAGTGTAAATCTGATACTGCTCATCCTCGCTGGGCAGAGCGCTACGGTCCAGATAGAGGAATTCCGTCCTGAACAATCCTATCCCCTCCGCTCCCAAAGCCCGAAGCTGAGAGGCTTCAGCGGGAAGCTCGATATTGCCTTTGACTCTGATCATTTTACCAGTCTGGGTCACCGCCGGCAGGAGCGCGTCGGCCAGATCTTTCTGTCTGGCAGTGCGGAACTTGGCCTGCAACTCACTGAAACGCAAGAGGGTATCTTCATCCGGATCAATGATCAGCTGAGCTCCCAGAGCGTCCACGATCACCGTTTGTCCGTTATCAAGCTGCTCTGAGAGATCGGCGATGGCAGAAAGCGCCACGATGTCCAGTCCCCGGGTGAGAATCGCGGCATGGGAGGTGTAGGAGCCCTTTTGGCTCACCCAAGCGCCTATTCCCTTGCTGGCCATGGCGGTTACGAGACTGGGACTGGGCTCTGGGCAAAAGAGAACTTCATCGGAGGAAAACACCGCCAGCGGATCGGCAGAATGGCCCAACAGGATGGCCAGGAGGCGTTCCTGCAGGTCTCTGTAGTCCGCAGCGCGCTGGGCAAAGAAATCGTTTTGCATGGCGGTAAACATGGACGCAACTTCATCAAAGGCAGTTTTCACAGCCTGGGCCGCGCTGTTGTAATCGATCAGCACCAGGCCTTCCAGCTTGGCCAGCAGGTCCGGATCGCGCAGGATAATCTGATGCGTCTCAAAGATTTCACGCTCGCTGCCTGTTTTGGGGAGGGCGTCCAGCAGTTCATCCAGTTGGAGGACGGCGGTTTCGATAGCTTGAAGCAGGCCCTGAAACTCCTGCTCAGCATTTTCCGGGTTAATATGGCTGTGAAGCACTACCGGGGAACGGGAACTGAGGAATCGGGCCCTGCCGATAAAGATCCCGGGGTTGATGGAATTGCCGGTGAGGATACGCATGTCAGCGAGACTCCGTACTACTTGTTGAAACTACTGAGCTGCAGAGGTTTCCTTTTTTCACTACAGAGCTACAGAGGAAACAGAGAGAGGTACAGAGAATTGTGAATGCTCTGACCAGTGGAGCCGGAAACGTCCTCGTTTCCGGGGGCCCGTATCGTCGATTTCCAAATCGGCGCCATGACTGCTTGCAGAGATGACTGGAGCAAAGACAGAGAGCACCGAACGCAAACGGAGACGTTTGCGGTCCCATCAGTCCTCTCCAAAACCGCTGGTAATGAGAGCGGAAACCTCTTCGATCAGGTAGCTTTCATCCACTCCGTCGGCAATCAGATTGAGGGTGGAGCCAGATTCCGCGGCCAGCATCATCACTCCCATTATGCTCTTCCCATTTACCCTCATACCGTCTTTTTCGATAAAGAACTCGGAGCGAAACTTGGTGGCCGCTCTCACCATGAGAGCTGAGGGGCGGGCATGCAGGCCCAGCTTGTTACTGACCTTGATCTTCTTTTGTATCATTGCCCTGGGCCTGAGTCTGTTTTAGCAGAGTCTGCTTGCGGATCTCTTCGTGGAGCCGGCGGTTGAAATCTTCCGCCGCGTCGTAACCCACGCTTTTGAGGATCATGTTCATCGCCGCCACTTCCACGATCACGGAGACGTTTTTGCCCGGCGAGACGGGAAGATAGATGATGGGGAGCTTGACGCCCAAATGATCGGCGTAATTGCTGGTGAGGCCAATGCGTTCGTAATCCATGTTTTCCTGCCAGGGCATCAGCTCGATCTGCATATCGATGGTTTTCTGACGGCGCACTCTTTCGATGCCAAACATGCGTTCCACATTCACAAAGCCCACCCCGCGGATTTCCATGAAGTGGCCAAATTCGCGTCCGCTCTTGCCCACCAGTTGGTCATCAATATAGCGGATGGTGATGAGGTCGTCCCCCACCAGGCTGTGACCCCTGTGAATGAGGTCCAGAGCGCATTCGCTCTTGCCGATCCCGCTTTTTCCGGTGAGCATGATCCCGAGGCCAAAGACGTCCACCAGAGTGGCGTGGATGGTCTTTTCGAGGGCAAAGACGTCTCTCAGATAACGGGTGAGCTGATGAATGAGCTGGATGGTGGAAAAGCGGCTGGAGAGCAGCGCGATATTGAGATCGTTGGCCAGATATTCCACCACCGGTGGCAGAGTCAGACCTTTGGTGACGATCACGCAGGGAATATCCGTCTTAAAAAGGTCGCGCGCCCGCTGGATCAGCAGCTCTTCCTTGAGGCTTTGCAGATAGCGCACTTCCGCCTCTCCGATCACCTGAATGCGATCCGAGGCAAACACTTCCAGCCAGCCGGTCAAGGCCAGTCCGGGACGGTTTACATGGGGTGATGAGATCTTTTTGTTGAGGGTTTCGGGCTCGGTAACCAGAGAAAGGGCAAGATCCTTTTTCTTGTTATCGAACAACTCTTTTACGGTGATTTCACGCATATTCGCAAGCCTTGGGGCGAGGCCCTCCCTCCGGCATCAGATCCTGGTCCCGGAGGGAGATAATCGCCGGTTGATCAGGGTTCAAACAATTTATAATGCTCGGCGTCACGTTTCACGAGGACGTTCAAGCGATCGGTCTCTACATTCTTGAAGATGAGGAATTCTTCCTTCAGTTCGTCTATTTTTTCCAGGGCTTCCTGGACGTCCATAATCTCAGGAACAACCCGCTTGGTTTTGAGGGTTTTACGCGCCCGGCTTTCGGTATTTACCTGAATCTCCGTGGCGCGGGAGAAGTCGTTGAACTGCTCTTTGAGAGCTTTCTTCTGGTGGTCTGTCACACGGTCTTTGAGCTTCTTGATCTGCGCTTCCATCTTATCCAGGGCGTTGTCTATGGATAAATACATATCCATCTCTTCAGCCTGACTTTGCAGGTTGAAGCGGGACGCGTGCAAGGTGAGCTCGCAGATGTTGCGGTTGTTCTCCAACGCCAGAGTGACGTGCACGTGAATGATGTGGTCGAAGTATTTCTTGACCTTGAGGCAAGACGTTTCGACGTAGTCCCTGATCGCCTTGGTAAGTTCGAAGTGGCGGGCAGTAATCGTGATCTGCATGTGTGATACCTCCTTTGTTCAGATCTTGTGAATAGACAGGTTGCGGATATCCTCCAGGGATTCCTTGACGGCTTCAGAAAGGGTGGGATGGGCAAACACGATGGATTCGACGGCCTCAGCCGTGGCACCTTGCGATATCAGGATCGCGCCCTGAGCGATGAGCTCCGCGGCATTGGGACCCAGGATATGCATCCCCACCAATGCTTTGGTATCTGCCCGGGCAATGGTTTTCACGAATCCGAAGCTGTTTCCCAGGGCCAGGGCTTTGCCGCTTGCCGAAAAAGGAAACTTGCCAACCAGGATATCGGAGAATCTTTCTTTGGCCTCCGCTTCGGTATAACCCACGGAAGCCAGTTCCGGATCGGTGAAAGTGCAGCGGGGCACGTTCACGTAGTCCAGCGCTAGTAAATGAAAATCTTGCTGGCTGACCTGGCTGTGGATATGCGAGGCCACGATCAGTCCTTGCTTGCTGGCCGTGTGGGCCAAAGGCAGTTTGGCGGTCACATCGCCAATGGCATAGATGCCGGGCAGGGAAGTGCGCATCCATGCGTCGATGACTACCGCTCCCCTTTCCATCTGAGGAGCTGTCTGAGGCCAGGCAATGTTCATCACAGGGGACCGTCCCACACTCATCAGGACCTTGTCCACCATCAGCTCTGAGCCGTCTGACAGAGTCAACAGCATACCATCCCCGGACCACAGCGCTGAAGTGAGGCCTGCCCCGGTGGTGATCTTGATACCAGCCTTCTTAAGTGCCAAGGCCAGACGCTTGGAGAGTTCTTCGTCTTCCAGGGCGACGATACGGGGTAAAAACTCGATGATGTGCACCTTGACACCGAAGCTATTCATGATCGAGGCAAATTCGCAGCCGATCACTCCGCCTCCGATCACGGCAAGGCTGGATGGCAGCTTGTCTAGCTTGAGGATGCCCGTGGAGGAAAGCACGTTCACCTCGTCGATCGCGATGCCGGGCAAAGACTTGGGTTCTGAACCTGTGGCCAGGATGATCCACTGGGCGCTGATGGATTCTCCCTCCGCGAGGTCCACTTTCCACAGCTCGCCTACTTTGGAAATGGCAGTGGCCTTGTCCTTTACAATCGGAATCCTGCGTTTGCGGAAGAGGAACTCGATCCCGCTCACCAGTTGTTCCACGATCTGGTTTTTGCGCTCAAACACCCTGGAGTAGTCCAGGAGTCCGTCGCTGACCGGCAGTCCGTAGCTCTCGGCTTCCTTGAGCTCTCTGAAGAGTTCAGCGCTTTTTACCAGTGCCTTGGTGGGGATGCAACCCCAGTTCAGACATACGCCGCCCACGCGTTCGGCTTCGATCACCACACAGGATATCTCATACTGGCTGAGCCGGATGGCTGTCTCATAACCGCCAGGGCCTCCGCCAATGATTGCTACTTGGTACTGCTGCATATTCTTAGCTCCTTCTGAGACGGCTGTTCAGGATTCCCAGTTCAAAACGGTATTTGGCGATGATGCGCCTTGAGATGTTCATGCCGAGGGCTTTGAGGTTTTCCACCAGTTCCTGATCGCTGAGGGGATGGCGCTTGTCTTCCAGCTCCACCATACGGATGATGTGGCTTTTCACGTGTTGGCGTGAGATGGTCTCATAGTTGTCATCCATGCCGGCCGTGCTGCTGAAAAAGTCCTTGAGGGCAAAGATGCCATAGGGAGTCTCGGCATATTTGTGTTTGACCACCCTGGAGATAGTGGATTCGCTCACTCCGATATCCTGAGCGATCACGGCATAGGTGAGAGGCTGCAGAACTCCCAGACCGCTGTAAAAAAAATCCGCCTGGTGCTTGATGATGGACAGCGAAACGCGTTCCAGGGTGCGCATCCTCATAAAGATGGACTTGATCAGAAACTTGGCGGAGTTGATCCTGTCTCTCACAAACTGGAGGGTCTCGCGGTCAAAAGCCCCACGGCTGATCATCTTGCGGTAACGGGGACTGATAATGATATTGGGAGTGATCTGATCGTTGATGATCACCACATATTCACCGTCGATGAGCTTCCAGGTGACATCCGGAAACACAAAACTGGTGTTGGGGGCCAGGATTCTGAGCCCCGGCTTGGGGTCCAGATGGGATATTTGCTCCCGGGCGTTGAAGATGGTCTCTTCAGAGACGCTAAAATGCGAGGCCAGCTTTTGATAGCGGCGGTGGATGAGGTTTTCAAACTGGTCGGTGCAGAGGCCCACGATGATGCGGTTTTGCAACTGGTCGTCCGTAAGCTGGGAGAGGAGGCATTCTCCAATATCCCTGGAGCTGATCCCCCTGGGGCTGAGATGCAGGATGATCTGATGCAGTTCGTTGGCCCGGGAAGCGGGAATGCGGTAGCGTCTGGCCGTCTTTTCCAGGTCAAACCTCAAGGGCAGAAAGCCATAGATGTCACAGCTGTCCACCAGCTCGGAGCAGAAATCCAGCTCGGCATCCGTGAGGTCCAGGGGAAAGAGCTGTTCCAGAAACTTTTCCCGCCCGTCTTCCTCAAAGCGGATCAGGGATTCGGTGTGATCGGCCTCACTATCGCCATGGCGGGATTCATAGGAGAGGTGATATTCGTTCCACTGGTCCAGGATTTCGGTGAGCTCGCGGGCTTCGGAGATGGTTTTGAAGGATTCTTCGCCCTCCTCTTTTTCTTCGATGGATACCGAGCTCTCAGGCTGGGAGGCTTCAAAACCGCTCTCGTCTATATCTTCTTCATCTTTCTCTTCTCTGAGCTCCAGGAGGGGGTTGTTGACCAGCTCCAGTTTGATGTAGCTCTCCAGCTCAAGAATCGGCAGGGACAGCATCTTGAGGGATTGCAGCATCTTGGGCTTGAGGGCAAGCTCCTGTTTTTGACGGAGGGAGAGATGTTGATCAAGACCACTCATGATTATTTATCAAAGGGATTGCTCAGGAAACGGTCTCCCAGATAGACCTGCTTGGCTTTTTCATCATTTATCAGCTCCATTGAAGTTCCAGACACGATGATCTTACCTTCGTAGATAATATAAGCCCGATTCACGATTTTCAAAGTCTCGATCACGTTGTGGTCCGTGATCATGATCCCGATGTTTTTATCTCTCAATTTGCCAATAATATCCTGGATGTCGGCCACGGCGATGGGATCGACCCCCGCGAAGGGCTCGTCCATAAAAATGAAGGCAGGATTGGTGACCAGCGCGCGGGTGATTTCCAGCTTGCGACGTTCACCACCCGAGAGAGTGTAGGCTTTTTGTTTCGCGAGCTTGGTGAGGCCCAGTTCCTCGAGCGCTTCCGCCAGCCGCTTCTTCTGCTCAGCTTTGGGAAGTTTGAGGGTCTGCAGGATCGCCAGGATGTTGTCCTGAACGCTCAGTTTGGCAAAAATGGAGGGAGCCTGGGCCAGATAGCCAAGGCCCAATCTGGCGCGCCGGTACATGGGCAGATGGGTGATGTCTCTGTCATCCAGCATCACTTTGCCCTTGTTGGGTTTGGCGAGGCCAATAATCATATAGAAAGTAGTGGTCTTGCCGGCACCGTTGGGACCCAAAATGCCCACCACCTCTCCCTGGGACATATCCATGCAGAGATCGTTGACCACCGTCCTCCGGCCATATATCTTTACCAAATGCTGAGCTCTGATCTTGTGAGTTTCCATATTGCTAATCTATTACAAGGGGGTCCATTTGTCAAGGATTGTTCTGGAATTTATAGCTGCCCTTGACGCCGCGGGCCATGCGCATCAATTCCAGCTTGTTATCATCGTTGAACTTAGCCTCCAGAAAATATCCCCTGGCCGTGTTGACAAAGGGGTCTCGTTTGTCCCTCGCCGCCTGAGCGTAATAATAGACCACCTCATCTTCTGCCGTGAATTCTTTGATCGCCTCTTCCCGAAACCCGATCGAGATAAATCCCGCCGTGACCCAATTGTCCTGAATCCCACCCCGCTCTTCGGAAAAGCTCACTCTACAGCTATCCTGCAGCTCCGCTCTCTGCAGCTTGCGCTCTTTGAGATAGAGATAGAATTCATTGGCGCTGGCTTTCGCGTAATCTGAGAGGAAGCTCGGACGGCCTGTAAAAACCGCCTTTTCCTCGTTGATCATATAGATCAGAAAATCGCTGTTTACAAGGTAATCCTGAGATTTGACCTCCGCGTTGAAGGTGGCCACGATCTTGCGGTCGGCATCGAAGAATTCTATCTTGTCTGCCTTGATGTAGAGGGTATCGGCTACTCCGGAACGCAGACGGGGGTTTTCGATCATGTAGGCATAGCCTGCTTTTCTGTCCCAATAGGCGTAACCGCACTCCGCCCAGGCGTTTTCATCCTTGTCCCAGGCTGAGACGTCTTTCCAGACGGTCAGTTTGTCCGCCTTGCGGTTGTAGATGGCGTATTCGCTTTTGAACCAGCGCAGACTGCCAGTCTTGCGGGATTCGGTGATCTGCACCTTGCCGCCCAGATTGAGGTCCTCGGTGGAACGGTAATAGGCCACGCTATCGGCTTTGAGGCCAAGGGAATCGTTGACCACACTCACTCTGCCGGAGAGCCTGGCGATCTTTTGCGTGTCAAAGATCATCGCCCGATCGCTCTTGAACTCTGTCTTCCCATACCAGAAATGCACCTTGCCGCTGAGTTCCAACACCTGTTCGTTGTTGAGGCGGTTGAGGAAAAGCTTGTCCGAATGGATCAGCTTGAAAGCTTCCGTCTTTGAAGTGGTTTGAGCTCCCAGGGGAAGCAGGACGACCAGCAGCAAGATTGCCAGAAGAGCAGGTGGACTAAGCTGCCTTTGCAGACAGGCAAACGAGGACGGTGGCGTCCCAACCGGCAAATGGAGACCTTTGCCACTCCTCTGGATCAGCTTACCAGTCAAAATCAGTCGAATCAAAATTTCCATCCGCTGACACTGTTTCCAACTCGGCAAAATCAATCTGGGGATTGGTGCGCAAACGCTGACCGCGCAGGGTGTTGCCGTCCCTGATCACCGTAACGTCCCCTGGGGCGGTGATCTCATCGAGGTTGCGGTCCCAGATCATGCTGTTTGAGCTCACCATGCCTCCAGGTGAGCTAAGTTTCACGTTCCCATAGGCAAAGATCATATTACGGGCGTCATCCACAATGGTGGAATCGGCTTTCAGATGAGTGGTCCCTCCCGTTTTGGGATCGAGGGCCCTGATCTCCACACCCACCGCGTTCATCAGTCTGCGGTCATAAAAGCGGTCCACTCTGTCTGCGAAGATTTCATAATCCACCCGGTCGCCGTTGTATTCTATGATGTTGACCTTATTGCTGCTTTCATCGGGCAGGTTGCGGTCCAAAGGGGCCGCGGCCACAGTCAGGTCCTGCTGTTTACAACTACAAAGCAGCAGGGCCAGCAGCATCGCCGCCAGCTTAAGAAATCTTGGCCAGGTAATCGTTCACCGCCTGTTCGTAGATGGTCTTGTTGTTGAGCACCAGTTCGATGCATTCTCTCACGGCACCTCTTCCACCCGAGGCCAGCATCACGTAATCAGCCATGGCAGCGACGTCGCGGGCGGCGTCTGCAGGGCAGACAGATACAGCCGCCACGTTCATCACCGGGATGTCATTCCAGTCGTCGCCCATATACAGCAAGTTGCAGAAATCCAGCTTGAGTTCCTTGAGCAGTTCTCTGGTTTTTTCCAGCTTGTTGGCCACTCCCTGGTAGAGGTAGTCGATCTTGAGGTCCTGACAGCGTCTTTCCAGAGCTGCGGAACTGCGGCCAGTGATGACGGCCGTCCTGACATGCGAAAATCGCAACAGCTGAAAGCCCATGCCATCGTGGGCATCAAAGTTCTTAAGCTCTTCACCGTTACAGCCATAGATGATCTTGCCGTCGGTGAGCACGCCATCGCAATCGAAGATTATCAGGTTGATCCGGTCCCAATTGACTCTGGGTTTATAGGGTTTGCCGATTTTCTTGAAGTGGGTAACCTGATGAGCGAATTGATCATACTCATGCGGGAGTATCACCTTGTTGTTTAACTCTGCCATTTAGTCCTCCTTCAACGACTTTCTCACGGCAATCGCGTCTGCCAGCAAAGCCTTCAGATCATCCAGAGGTAACATGCTGGCCGCGTCGCTGAGTGCTGTGTGGGGCTGGGGATGAGTCTCGATAAACAGTCCCCTCACTTTACCAGTGGCCATGGCGGCCCTGGCCATCATGGCGGCATACTGAGGCCCCCCTCCGGAAACCTGCCCCAATGAAGGTTTCTGCAAGGAATGGGTGACGTCATAGACGATCGGATAGCCGGATTCGGCCATGATGGCAAAGCCCCTAAAATCTACCACCAGATCATGATAGCCAAAGCTCGTGCCCCGCTCGGTGAGCAGGATTTGGTCTGATCCGGCATTTCTGGCCTTAATGGCGGCCGGGATGATATCCTCGGGGGCCATGAACTGGCCTTTTTTGATGTTGATAATCCTGCCGCTCTTTGCCACGGCCTCGATCAAAGAGGTCTGACGGCTCAGAAACGCGGGGATTTGAATGATATCACAGATCTGGGCCACCGCTTTCACTTCCTCACATTCATGCACATCGGTGAGAATGGGAAAGCCGAATTCCCGCTTCAGTTCATCCAGACAGCGCAGCCCCGCTTCCATTCCAGGCCCGCTGGGAGAGCTGCCTGAGCTGCGATTGGCCTTGCGGTAGGAGCTCTTGAACACGAGCGGGAGCTTAAACTCCGCGCTCAGGAAGCTGAGCCGTTCCGCTACCTGGCGCATTGTGTCCATCCCCTCAACCACGCAGGGACCCGCGATCAGAAAGAAGGGCCAGGCCTCCTTTAATCTATGATAGAGTTCCATTTACCTCGCCTAAGAGAGCTTTTTTATCTGTTCCCAGCTAAAACTGGCATCGTCACGACCAAAATGGCCATAGGAAGCAGTGGGAAGATAGATCGCTCTGCGCAGATCAAGGTAATCGATGATTCCATTTACTGTCAAGTCAAAATTGCCACGGATGATTTTCTCGATCTCATGATCTGCCAAAACTCCGCTGCCATAGGTATCCACCATCAATGAAACCGGCTCCTGTTCCCCTATCACAAAGGAAAACTGGATCAGACATTCATCCGCCAATCCGCAAGCCACCACGCTCTTGGCAATGTGCCTGGCCATATAGGCAGCGCTGCGGTCTACCTTGGTGGCGTCCTTGCCGGAAAATGCCCCGCCACCGTGTTGAGCCCAGCCGCCATAGGTGTCCACGATGATCTTGCGTCCCGTGAGTCCCGTGTCGGCAGCCGGACCGCCATCTTCCCATCTGCCCAGGGGATTGATCTTCACGGCGTATTTATCGGCGCTGAAAGTGCTGAAGCTGTCAGCTTCCATTTCAGCGATGGTGGGCTTGATCACCAGTTCTTCTATCAACTGCCGCAAATCCTGGAAGCCCTTGTCATCCAAAGGATGGTGGTGGGTGGAAATCACCACCGTCTCCAAAGCTATAGGTTTGCGGCCACAGTAACGCATGCTCACCTGAGATTTGGAATCAGGCATTAATTGTGGGATAGCGCCGTTTCTTCGCGCTTCGCTGAGCTTTTGTAAGAGCTTGTGGGCCATGGCGATGGGAACAGGCATCAGGTGCCGGGTCTGATTGCAGGCATAGCCAAACATCAGTCCCTGATCGCCGGCTCCATTTGATTGCTCCAGTGCTTTCTCCTGTTTGTGGAGGTAATTCTCGATATAGCAGTTGTCGTCAAAACCTTTCCCGTCAACCGTATAACCGATGTCGGCAATCACTTTGCGGACCAGAGGCTCGATCTCGACCTTAACCTGGGAAGGCGAGGATATTTCTCCGGCCAGCACTACCCGGTTTTTGGTGCATAGAGTCTCGCAGGCAACTCTGGCCTTGGGATCTTTGCCAACAAAAGCGTCCAGAACCGCGTCCGAGATCTGGTCGCAAACCTTGTCCGGATGACCTTCACTCACCGATTCGGAGGTGAACACATACTCGTTTTTGTCGCAGGGGAGATTGGCATGTAAAGCTGTCATCTCTATTCTCCTTTTTTTCAATTACTTAGTATTAACCCAAAGCAAAATGACCGGCCACTAAAGCCGGTCATTCATAGAGAATCAGCCGCACTTTAGCACATTTGTCACGCGGAGCAAAGGGCAAATTACCGCGATATATACACTGCCTTGGGCACTGGCAAAGATCCTCGCGGATACCAGGCTTGAAGACAGAAAAGGGTGGTACATCTCCGGGGATTCGAACCCCGGACCCACTGATTAAGAGTCAGTTGCTCTACCAACTGAGCTAGAGATGCACAACTTGAGGGACATCTTTTTTTAGGTGCCTGGGATGTCAAGATAAAAGACGGGGAAGCGTTACGAGTAGGAGCTAAGCGAGTGGCGGGTGAATCTCTTTTTTCAATCTGTGTACTCACCGCTTTCTGTGTCCTCTGTGAAGTCAGTTCAGATGATTAGAAAAAGCCGGTGGAAGCATCCACCGGCTTTTTCAGTCTATCTCTTGGCTCTTTATCTCTTTGTTAGGAATTCATGTTACAGGAGCTCAATGTTTTCGGCTGTGATGCCCTTGAAAGCATTGCGGGTATCCAGAATGGCCACTCCGCTGGCCGCTATTTTGGCATAATCGAGATTGGAGTGATCGGTGATCAGGATGATCAGGTCATATTTCTTGAGGTTTCCGAGGGACACGGTCTGATACATCCGGCCGTTTTTCTCATGGTGAAATTCCGGCACATAGGGATCGTGGATCTCAAAATCGGCCGAGACCTTTTCGAGCTGAGTGATCACACCTTCGATGGGGGATTCACGCATGTCGCGGATGTCTTTTTTGTAGGCAGCGCCCAAGAGCAGGATCTTGGCCCTGGAGATAGCCACGCCCTGTTTATTGAGGATGCGGATGGCCCGCTGGACCACAAACTCCGGCATGGCGATGTTGATCTCTCCAGCCAATTCGATGAGGCGGGTATGAAAATCAAACTCGCGGGCCTTCCAGGTGAGGTAGAAAGGATCGATGGGAATGCAGTGTCCACCTACTCCGGGACCGGGATAGAAGGCCATAAAGCCATAGGGCTTGGTCTTGGCGGCATCCACCACTTCCCAGATACTGATGCCCATGCGGTCGCAGAGCACGGTCATCTCGTTGGCCAGGGCGATGTTGATGTTGCGGAAGGTGTTTTCATAGATCTTTTCCATCTCAGCCACTTCGGGAGATGAGACCAGATGGACGGGTGCGTCCAACACACTCTCGTAAAAGAGCTTGGCGATTTCGTTGCAGGCGGGGGTCATGCCGCCCACGACCTTGGGGGTGTTGTGGGTTTTGTAGGTCTCGTTGCCTGGATCCACGCGTTCCGGTGAGAAGGCCACATATACGTCCTCTCCCACTTTCAGCCCCACTTTTTCCAGCTCCGGCACGATGATCTCACGCGTGGTGCCAGGATAAGTGGTGCTTTCCAGCACGATGAGGGTATGTTTGTTCAGATGCGGTGCCATCGCTTTGGTGCAGGCTTCAATGTAGGTGGTATCAGGCTGGTGGTAAAGGTCCAGGGGAGTGGGAACCGCGATGAGCACGATGTTGACCTCTTTCATACGGGTGTAATCATCTGTGGCGGAGAGCTTTTGGGAGCTCACAACCTCCACCAGATGAGCGTCTTCCACGTCTCCGATATAGTTTTTCCCGGCATTGACATGCTCGATGGCATACTGGCTCACTTCAAATCCCAACACTTCATAGCCTTTTCTGGCAACGGTCACGGCCATGGGCAGGCCCACATAGCCCAAACCGACCACTCCGATCTTGACACTCTTGTTCTTAACGCTTTCTAATAATGACATTATACCTCCACGGGATGAATAGAATAAGCGACTGGCTGCTCCTTGAAAGACAACCCTTCAGGCTTGAGACACAAATTTTCTGAGGCCGGTTTCTTGTAAAGATTATTCCATCAGTTGCTCCTGGAAGCGGGACCGGTTTCCCATAGTCTGCCCAGTGGGCTGGTCCCGAATAGCTGACTGCTTAGCCACTATTGCATGATATAATCATGGTTTTGGCGTAAAGATTGCACGTGGAATTTATATGTAGTGATTACAGTTTTTTTGTAATGAGGATAGGATATGAAACTTGATGAATTGTTGCTGCAGGCCGATCAAGATCACAATTCCGGCCTGAACTGCGCCCAATCTGTACTGAAACAGTTTTGTCAGTCCGGAGGGTTGCCAGCGGAGAAGTATTTTTTACGTTTGAGCTCTGGTCTGGGCAGCGGCATGAAAGTGGGTAGCGTATGCGGTGCTCTGAGCGGAGGGATCATGGCCCTGGGACTGCATCTGGGCAGCGAGGATCCCGCCCGCAAAGCCGAAATGGATGCCCCTGTCCGTGAACTGGTTACGAGGTTCAGGACCACAATGGCCCATAAGGAGTGCAACAAAATCATCGGCTATGACGTGTCCGATCCCACTCAACGCGCCATTGCAAGGGAGAAGGGCATTTTCGCAAGCCAGTGTCCCCTGGCGATCCGCACTGCTGTAACAATCGTTTACGATATCCTGAACCGTAATCAATAGCAGCCATCCAGACAAGCGTTTTCCCCATCTGACCAGCCAGGAGGCGGGCTTCTGAGTCTCAGATTTTTGCCAGTTTCAGCTTACCGCATCAGCATTGATACTCTTAAAGCAATGAGCCACAATTTATTAAGCCGTTCTTAAGCCATTTTATCCATACCCTCTTTCTCCTTCCTTCCCGCATCCTAATACGGACTCATTACGGACTTAGTCCGTAATGAGTCCGTAATGATACCGTAATGCTACTCGGCAAGGGAGCAGGGCCGGATATGGGGCTATGCTGACTAAAGCGTATATTTAACAGGCATACACATCTAAATCGCCCTGACTTTCAAGGTCATAACAGCGATTGGAATAAGGAGTGATATAGGATAGCTATCTGAGCAAAAGCACCCTGCGGTTGATCACCTGATCCCCGGTTTGGGCCCTGATCAGATAAAGGCCGGAGCTTAGGTTCGCAGCGTCCAGGGTGAAGCTATGGACCCCCTCGGACAGGTAAGCGCGCTGGAGTTCCAGGATTTTCTGGCCTTTCAGGTTATATAGTTCCACCCGTGTATCCGCGGCCCTGCCAAGCTCCAGACTGACAAGGGAACTGGTCCTGAAGGGATTGGGTGCAACGTTAATCCTGGAGAGGCACAGCTCAGGTGCCACGGGATCGTCGGTATCGACTGGTCCCACAAACACTTCAGTGAAAACCGGCTCGGATACGCCCATGGAATAAGTAGCCGTGGCAGAGAAATTGTAGATCCCTTCCAAAGCTGGTTCGGAGTATCCCAGCACACTCGCAGGCAATTGAACGATCTCAGTTCCCTCCAGGTAGAGCGTGACGGTGTGGATGTCATAAGGCGTTTCCGGGAGAGACCAATCTAAGGTTACCGCCCCAATGGCATCATAGCCATAGAAATCCACCAGGGGTTCACAGAGCGTCTGGGTATGCACCGTCCAGCCGAGGTCTTTGAGAATGCCCAGAACGATTGGAGATGGATATCTGGCCCCTCCACCCACGATTCCGGTTGGCACTCCGGATTCGTTTTCGGTGCTGTTATACGTGGTGCCGGATAGCCTGGCAGTTCTGGCCAGATTGAAAGCTCCGGCATAGAGAACAGGTTCAGTGCCTCCTCCCCAGGCTTCAGCCCATTGACCTTCATAACGCAGATTTCCACCCGTCAATTGGGCATTTAGAGTTGTGGAGGGATTGGTGAAGATGGCGGAGTCGGTAAGGTGCTGACCCTGGGTGTTGACGATATGGGTGTCGTAGAGGGCAGGCTGTCCCTGCATGGCTTCCCAGGGAAAAGAGGTCGTGAGCCCCAGCACCGATGGGTCCAGCATTCCATAGGAGCCATAGCCCTGCTGCACATAAAAGGAGGGCATGTATCCCAGGCCATAGGCCACGGCTTTGAAGACCTCAGTCACAAAATCATAGCTGCCGGCGGGGCAGTTGTCGTCCAGTCCATAATACCAGGGATGATCGGCAGTGCCCACAATGAACATGTCCATATCCGCCTCTCCGGGATTGAGTTCGGTGCCGGCAATCATGTTGGCCATGGCAGTGCAATACCAGATATTGCTCTGCGGGGCGGAAGTGAAGTTGCGGACCATGTTTGGAACGAACACCATTACAAAGCCGGGGATTTGCTGAAATCTGGCATTGATCTTGATGGGGACATCCGAATCCAGAAGCGGTTCCCAAAGCGAGACGGCATGTTCAAAAGCGGCCATCTGCAGAGCGTCGAAACCCGTGTAGCTCACCTGGAAGCTCACGTTGGCCATCACGGCAGCGCAGTAAAGACAAAAAACCAAAGCAATCAGGTACTTCATGACATTCCTCCAGAATGTTTTGAGCCAGAAAACCCGTAACAGCTTAGCGTGTCAACAAAAATTGCCGCCTCAGCAGCTAAAAACACATATTTGGGTGGAAAGCTGTCAACAAGGGATAAATTGTGCTTAGCAGCCCGGCCGGAGAAATAGCGCTATTGAGACCGATTGGCTATGATAAACTGCTCGATCAGATAGCCAAAGGCCTTGGAAAACCTGCCTTCCCTGGCCAGAGAAAACCAGGCCCCGATCGCCACGATCAACGCTCCCACAGCATCCAAACCCAGATCCTGCATCGTGTTGATCAGGGCCCGGCCATAATCGTAAACGCTTCCCGGGAGGGTGGAATCCCTGCCTTTTAGCATGTTGACCCCGAGAAGCTGATCAGCTCCGAATTCCAGCAGTTCCCATAAAGCTCCGAAACCCATGGTGAAAAAGAAGACGCATACGGCTGGCAGAATGGGTCTCACGCCACTTGACTTCATATCTTTGCCATAAAGGAGCCTGAAACCCAGATAAGCCACATAGGTGATCATCATTGCCGAACAGGTATGCAAAAGATCGTCCCACCACAGGAACCGATAGAAAAAGGAATGGATCTCTCCCAGATACATGGCGGCGATGATGAAGCCCAGATAGACCAATCGCCAGGATACCGGCAGCCTGGTCCTGAGCAGCCATTGCAGAGGTTTGGCCAACTGAGCAAGGCTAGCGCACAATATGGCTGATGCCAGGCTAACATTATCATTGGCAAGCATATACCTATAGGCGGCCCAGAGGCTGAGCAGCGTGATTATCCAGCGGACGGTGGTCTCTATGACGGGCAGCGTGATTCTGGATTTGGGCATGATAACTCCAGTTTAGATTCGGCGCGGAAACGAGCAAGGGTACAGGTTCCCGCAGATTTCGCAGTTTTTCCTGCGGATTTCGCAAGATTATCCAGAGAGTGGTGGGGAAGTGAGCACCGTTGTTTCTCAACCTTCTCAACCTTCTCATCTGTATCAATATCCGCGTGATCTGCGCCAAAACCTGCGAAATCTGCGGGAAACATGCCCGCCTTCTCAACTTTGTCAATAAACGACGGCCTCCAATCCTGGAGGCCGTCTGTATCGATTGATGATGGTTTATTGGCTGAGCACCATCTTGCGCGTCTGCTGATACTTAGGCGCGCTGAGACGGTAGTAATAGACTCCGCTGGAACAAGGTCTGCCGCTGGAGTCCTTGCCGTTCCAGTTCACCTGATAGTGACCGGCGGCCTGGTCCACGTTTACCAGTTGTTTTACCAGCTGTCCTTTCAGGTTGTAGATTTCCAGTTTGACCGCTCCGGCATCTTTGATGCTGTAGCTGATCACGGTTTCCGGATTGAAAGGATTGGGGTAGTTGCCATTGAGGGATGTGACAGTCACTGGCGTGAGGTCATCGGCATTGGGAGAACCTTCCACCATAATGAAGTTTACAGTGGTAGTCTGGTTGAGATTGACTACCACATCTTCGATGGTTTGGGTCACAAAGCCGGTCGCGGAGGCGGTGACGTCATAGGTACCCACGGGAACGATGAGGGTGTAAGCTCCCGCTGAGTTGGTTGTGGCACTCACGCCTCCCGCAGTGACGGTGGCCCCCAGGATGGGAGTGGTATTCTGACGTCTCACCAGACCAGAGATCAGGCCGGTCTGCACGATCTTTTCCAGCATGTTCGAGAAGGAAGGCACCGAGGCCACGTCAGCGGTATACAGAGCTTTGACGGCCCAGCGATAGTTTCCGTTGGGCAGCAGCTGCCATCCCGGATCGGAATGGTGAAGCAGGGTGACCTGTTCAGGTGTAAGCAGGGTCCAGCTGGCTTCGTTTACTTCCTGGCCCGCGCTGAGCCTCCATATTTTGTATCCGGTCAGAGATCTGTCCGATGCGGCGTGAGTCTTGAGCTGGTATGGCATGGGCAGGCTGGGCTCGGTCCGCTGGCTTCCTTCCTGCATGCGACGGGAAGGATGAGTGGTGGCCACGGGGTTGAAGTTAAAGCCCTGTCCACCCGCGGAACGGGTCTCAAACTGATCCATATCGAAGCGGACGATTCCATCAGGATGTCCCAGGGGCAGAAGGGCATTTCCGATATAGAGGTCATCAATGAACCACACATACCACAATCCGTCGTCGTTGGGACCATCAGTGGCATTGAAGGCCAGCTTGATCTGCATTCCTGAATAGGCCGCCAGGTCCACGGTGATGGGAGAGGCATAATAGTTCCAGCCACCCGTCTGAGTCGAGGCATCCCACAGGACTGTCCAGGTGTTTCCGTTGTCCGGTGAAACTTTCACATAATAGTGATCGTTGTTGGTGGATCCCAGGAACACATAGCTGTCGAAGTACAGATATCCAGAGGGCGGGCAGTTGAAGGCAGGAGTGATCAACCATTCATCCTGGTGAGCATAATCCCACCAGAGACCGGCCTGATAGCTGCCTTCGGTTGGGTTGACGGGAGATCCGCTAATGGTGAGCGCGCCGGCCCTGCACCAGGTGGGATAGACTCCGCTGGTATTGATGGGGCCGGTGTTGGTGATCGTCTGAGTCCAGCCCTGGGGCGGGAAGGTTTCGGATTCGAAGCTTTCCGTGACTTCAATGGCATTGGGATCAGGACTCTGCCAGCTGAGATCGACGGATGTGCCGTTCACAGCCTCTTCAGCCTCCACAGTGTGAGGCGCGTAGGCCACTTCGTTAAGAGTGACATTGCCCATGCTGTAGTTGGTGCCGGTGACGATGATATTGCCATTGACACTGGTGTAGCCGGGACACATGATCACATAGGCATAAGGTTGATTGGCATAGACGCTGGGGATAGTGAAAGCTCCCGCGGCGTTGGTGTTGGCATCATAATTGGCATAACCGGCCAGATGGATGGACGCGCCAGCCAAACCAGCTCCCGTGTCACTGGCAATCACAGTCCCGCTCACGTTCACGGTAGCCATGGGCTGCATGGTGACATTCAGGATCTCGGTCTCATCTTCTTCGATGGTAACCGTTTGGCTCTGATTGATATGGCCATAGGCGCTGAAGTTGATGGTATAGGTTTCTGGCAGGACGTTTTGGATGCTGTACTGGCCCTGGGCATTGGTAGTAGTGCCATAACCTCCTGTCTGGAATTGAACTATGGCACCTTCGATGGGCAGGTTACCGGCTCCCAGCACAGTACCGTTGATGTGTCCCACCCCACCTGGAATAATGTAGAAGGCGGTTTGGGCAAACTGGCCAGTGAGGGTACCTGCGGCCGTCATATTCATGGGATCGTAGGTGGTGGAGTCGCTGGAGATCTTACGGCAACGGTTGCTGCCAATGGTCTGGGCTTTGAAGTTATCAGCGGTGTTGTAATACTGAGTGTCCATGGGACGGTGGAAGGTGAGCACCAGGTTTTGGCCATCCAGATACATATAGGGAGTCGCGAAGGGGATCGTGATCACATTCGCGCCGGATGGGAAGTTCAGCGTGCCGTTGAACACCTGGGTGTGACCGTTGATGGGAATCCATCCCGCGGACAGGTCTGTGAGCGGAGTGGTGCCAATCCATACACTGATCGGCAGATTCTGCAGATTGCTCACGAACTGGTTGTTCAAACCCAGCCCGGTGATCTGACCCATGACGTTTCCGATTTCAGCGGGGAAGATCAGGTATTGATGCACCGAGTTTCTGTAGTACATGTCTATGGGGGTGCGGGCATTCTGGCTTCCGTCCCCAACCGTGAATACCATGATTCCGGCAGGCTGGATAAGGATGTTGAAAGTACCAGTTTGGTCGTTGAGGGGGTTCTGGTCTCCGGTAAGCACTACTTTGCCATATACAGATGAAGCTCCTTCCACGGTGGGGGTCCAGGTGACCGGTACATCCACTGCCATGCCAGGATTGACCTGAACGCCAGGCGCGGACGCGAGTTCCACATCCCCAGGCCCGAAGAGCTTGACCTGATAGTCATTCTGAGGGTTGGTGCCCCAGTTGAAGATCCCCACCGTAAAGGTGGCAGGCATACCTACCGAGGGAGTGCTGTTGCCCATGATGGTTGTGGCAGCCAGATCGTTGTCCGGGATCACTTCTATCATGACATCATCCAGATAGAAGGTGCGTGAAGTGCCTCCCAAGCCGTGTTTGAAGGCGATCACTCTGCCCGTGCCGGTGTAGGCGGCAAAGGTGACCACAAACTCCTGGTAGGTGCTGGTCAGTGTGAGAGTCTGCACTTCCTGGAAGGTGCTGGCATCCTGATAGTCTGTCATGACGCCAACGATCAAGGGATATCCGGTGGCAGAACCTGAACGGCCCCAGAACTTTACTCTGGTAGTATTGGTATTGATCGTGTTGGCCAAAGGCGGCGCTTCCAAAATCACCGTCGCGTTGGCATCGGTGGAGTTGAGCAACCTGACGCAATTGGGCTGAGAGTGAGCGTAGGTGGTGGAGGCGTAGGTGTTTACATCCGCTCCCGTCACCGTGGCCTGAACCAGTTTGGTCCAGTCTACAGGCAGGTCCGGAGGCGTTACGCCATCAAAGTTCTGGCTGTATGGCAGGGCAGTGATCGTGGTATTGATGCAGTTGGCGGAAAGAGGAATGGTATGAGTCTGACGCGCCATGTTGTCCACGATGGTGATGGTGCCGTTGTGAACTCCTACCGCGGTGGGGCTGTATTGCAGAGTGAAGTCTAGCGGCTGTCCGAAGTTCACCGTCGCGGGGAAAGCAGGAAGATTCTGCAAGGTGTAGGCATCCGCTCCGCCCACGCTGATACTGCTGATCACCAAAGGTGCTCCCCCAGCGTTACTTACAGATATCTGGCGGCTTTGGTTGGAATTAATCAGCACCGTGCCAAAGTTTACCGATGAGGGATTGACGGCAAAGACTGGCGTGGTGCCTGAAGCCACCATGTGGAAGGTGGTCATGGGGAACTGACCTGAGAGCGTTCCAGCCGCTGAGGGAGCGGCAGGATCATAGGTAGTGGTATCGGAGGTCAGTTTTCTGGCACGATTGCTGCCGATGGTCTGCACCCGGAAGTTGTCGTTGGTGTTGTAATACACATCTTCCCAGGGACGATTGGCATAGAGCACCAGATTCCCGCTCATGTAGTTGAAGGGGGTCTGAAGCGGGATGGTTACGGTGTTTTCGCCGCTGGGATAAGTGATGTTGCCGTCGTATACCAAAGTCAAATTGGGAGGCAGGATCCAGCCGCCTGAGAGGTCGGCCAGATCGGTCTGTCCCATCCAGATCTTGGTGGGCTTGTCTGGCAGGTTGGTTACGAAGTTGTTATAGAAGCTGAGGGCGGTTATACTGCCGTATGATCCAAGCTCAGCGGGGTAGTACATACACTGATAAAGACTGTTTTTGTAATAGAAATCCACCGGACGGCCTTCAGTAGCTGTGCCCTCACCAACCGTGACGGTATAGACTCCCGCCGGCATGACGGAAATATTGAGCGGGGTGGTCTCATCGTTGGCCGGGACAGCGTCGTTTGGCAGCATTACCTTACCGGTAATTGCCAAAGGACCTGGAGCGGATGGATTCCAGGGGATTACAAAGCTGTGAGTTTGACCCGGTTCAAGCGTCACACCTGCCACGGAAGCAAGTTCGGTGGCGCCGGCCATCAGTTTTACGGTGTAGGCCGTACCCAACTGAGTGGTCGTGCCGGTATTCTCCACTTCCACAGTATAGTTGGAGACCATTCCCACCGATGGAGTCGATGTGCCGCTGATGCTGAGGGCCGCGAGGTCCAGCCTCAGAATGCGGATCAGGTTTGAGAAGGCTGGAACGCTGAGCACGTTGTTGGTGTAAACACCCTTGATGGCCCACTTGTAATTGCCGTCAGGCAAGCTGGCCCAGGCACTGTCCACATAGAACGTGTCCTGGATGGCGTTGGTGGTCAACAAGGTCCAGCTGGTCTCGTTGGTTTCGTTACCCTGGGTGAGACGCCACACTTTGTAACCGGTGAGCACCCGTTGCGGCTCTCTGGTCCTGGAATCTGACTGGTATTGGGAAGCGGTTCTCTGAGAGCGCGCTTGTTTGCTGGCCACTCCATCGCTTTCCAGACCACCAGATTTGAATCCCTGAGAGGGAGTATAGGTATAATTGACCGTCCGGCCCATGGGAGCACCCACATACAGGTCGTCTATATACCAGCCCGCATAGGAAACGGTACCGGTGGCATACCACTCGAAGCTGATCTCAGCGTTGGCCTGGTTGGCATAAGCTGACAGATCAATGGTAAGACGCTGCCAGGGCATAAATTCCGCGGCCGCGCTGGAACCCCAAACGGTGGTTCCGTTCACTTTGATCAAACCATAGTCCCAGGTGTTGTAGCCATCCATGTAGTGCCAGAAATCCAGCACGGGATTGGCATAGCCGCTCAGGTTGAACGTCTTTTTGAGGTAAGACCAACCGGTGGCGTTGGTGTAACCGCCCTGCAGGACGGTTCCCCACATGCCAGTACCGGAATGAGCAGCGGCGGGTGGAGCATCCACATAGGTATCTATGTCTGTGTAATTGGCTGCGTTGTATTCATTTCCCCACTGCCAGTCTCCCAGGGGATTGGTCCAGTTTGAGGTGGGTACCCAGCCTCCGTTGTCTACTTCAAAATCCTCTACCCCACCGCCACCGGTTCCGCCAGGTACACGCCAGGTAAGCGCAACCTGAGTTTGAGCGGTATTTTCCGTGGCTACTACTTGCCGGGGTGGAAGAGCGATCTCGTTCATGGTCAGGGAGCCCATGTCGTAGCTGGTAGCCCCCACCGTGATGGTGCCACTCAGGTCTTGATAGCTCTCTTTGACCAGCAGATAGTTATAGCTGTTGCCGGAAAGGACGCCGGCGATGCTGAACTGACCAGCGGCATTGGTGGTCCCGGAATAATTCAATGGACCACTGAGGCTTACTTCCACGTCAGCCAGTCCCACAGTGGGCTGGTCACTGCCATACACCGTTCCCGAGACGGTCACTGTGGATGAAGAGACCAGATTGAAGTTCAGGATGGCAGTCTGGTCCGCGATTAGGGTCACAGGCAGAGTCTGGGTCTCATAGCCCAGCTTGCTGGCCGTCACAGTATAGTTGCCAGGCTGCAGGAAGGGGAAGCTGTAAGCACCGCTGGCATTGGTAGCAGTCTCGTAAGTAGTGTCGTTGACCACTATATCCACATCCGCTACGGGGTTGCCACCTGAAGTCACAGTACCCTCCAGCTCCGCAAAACCTGCCGTGACAAAGGTGAAAGAGGTTTTCGCGAAGGTGCCGGAAAGAGTTCCCGCGGCGCTGGGGGCCATGGGATCGTAGGTCGTGGAATCCGAGGTGAGCTTGCGGGCCCGGTTGGTACCAAGCGTCTGGGCCTGGAAGTTATCACTGCTGCTGTAGTAGACTGTGTCCCAAGGCCGGTTGGCATAGAGCAGCAGATTGCCCGCTGTGTATGTGAAGGGAGTTTGCAGCGGAATGGTGATCGTGTTTTGCCCGGTGGGGAAATTGATCGTGCCGTCATACACCAGGGTCAGACCGTCTAAAACCCAGCCACCGCTCAGATCTGTAAGATCCGTCTGTTTCAGCCAGAACTTACAGGGCATGTTCTGCAGATCGGTAACGAAGTTGTTGTAGAAGGTGAGGGCGGTCACGTTACCATACACGTTGAGCTCGTTTTGGAAATACAGGGCCTGGTGCAGGCTGTTCCTATAATAGAACTCCAACGGCACGCCTTCTGCCAGATTTCCTTCTCCCACAGTTACCAGGACGGCCCCAGCGGGCTGTACGCTGATGTTGTAGTTGGGGCTTTGGTCATTGGCGGGATTGGCATCCCCGGGCAGGATTACTTTGCCGTAGAGGGCCATGGGGCCCTGCTCGGTGGGTGTCCATGTGACAGGGACCATCACGGTGGCGTCTGGATCGGCACTCACCCCTGCAGCGCTGGCAAGTTCTACGTTGTCAGCGTTGTAGAGCTTGACGGTGTAGTTATCCTGAGGCAAAGTCCCCCAGTTCTTCACCGCCAGCGAGTAGGTCGTGGCGTTTCCAACCGAAGGAGTCGCGTTTCCAGTCACGGCCAGGCAGGCCAGGTCGTTCTGAGCGATCTGTTCGTAGGTGACATCATCCACATAGAGGCTGCGTCCCGTGGCTCCCAGACCATGCTTGAAAGCGATCTTGGTGCCCGTGCCGGCATAGCCTGTGAGATTCACCGCGTATTCAGTAATAGTGGTTGTAAGAGCGATGCTGGCTACTTCCGTATAGGAGGTGGGATCCTGAGGATCGTTGATCACGCCAATCGAGAGAGGATAACCTGCCCCGCTGGCACGAGCCCAGAATCTCACTCTGATGCTGTTGACCGTGAGGGGAGCCGCGATGTTTGGCCCCACCGCGATCAGGATGGCATCCGCGTCGCTGGGATTATACAGCCTGAGGCAGTTTGGCTGGCTGTGAGCGTAAGTGGTGGAAGCGTATGAGGCTACAACTGCAGAAGTGGAAGTGGATTGGATGATCGCGCTCCAGTCAAATGGGAGGGCCGGGGCCGTAACCGCATCCCAATGCTGCAGATATGGCAGGGTGGTCACATTGCTGTCGCCGTGGGTGGTGAAACTCCATACGGGGCAGTTGGCTGCGTCGCCAAACTGGTTGTAGGGTACTATCTTCCAGTAGTAGGTGGTGCCGATCTGAAGGTCTGGATCGGGATCATAGCTGGTCACGTTTTGAATGTCAACGTTGTTGACGATGTTGGTGGGAGGATTGTTGGTCCCCAAAGAAAGCCTGTAACCGTTTGGGAAACCGTTGACAGGAACCCAGTTAAGGACGACAGCGGGAGATACAAGGGTAGCTCCGTCCGTAGGATAAACCGCCTGAGCGGGATCAGGAGGAGTGGTCTGCGGAGTAACGATTTGAATATTGGGACGGCTGTAGGTGCGAGTCCCCGTGACGGCGTTGGGGAAAGAATTGTCCTGGCCCTTATAGACCGTCAGGTAGTTTGGCGTAGTGCTTGTATAGCGGAAAGTCGGGTAGCCGGTCACGTAATCCGTGTCCCAGTTTTCAAACAGAAATTCGATGTTCTGAATGCCGTCCCAGCTGAATGGAGTGGTGAACATGATATAATGCCAGCCCCCTCCATTATATGTAAGATTACCTTGAAAAACCTGTTGATATCCAGTGACGCCGGGATAGGTGTTATCGGTTGTCTCATAGAGACTTGCGGTAGTATGACGGGCATAAACGCGCTGATCCAGCATTTGATATTGGCTGGGGGTATTGCCCACGTAAAAACCAACCCCAGTGATATTTGCCGCCGCGGTTAAGCCCGCGCCACTGATCTCGGCCTGGGTGTAGATGATCTTGCTCCAGCTGTAATCGTACAACCCGTAGTAAGGGCTTGTACTGGAAGCGCTAGTGCCTGTACCGATTGTATAAACATCGGCCATGGCGAAGCTTATCATCAGCAAGAGCAGACTGAGCACAAAGATTCTTTTCATCTCGTCTCCTTTATTGTGTTTTGTAGCTTTAAAATTCTGGACTGACAAGCGCAGTCCGGAGGGGGGGCAACCAAGCTGGTGGCGATCCATAAAGGATTGCCGGCCAGCAGGATAAAACAAATCACGCTATTCACCTGAATGGGTAAAAACCCAATAGTCCCAATCGTATCTCGGCCCCTCTATTTGTAAAGCAAAAAAACAAAAATCATGTAGCTTGGCTGTTGCCAGATTTACACTCCCTCACAGTCAATTAGATTTATGGTAAAATATCGCTGTAGAAAATGCTTGTTTGCAGAATCTGCGGCTGTTAAGCAGGATTGGATGAGCAGCAATCTTTTTCTGCTTGACACAATCTCAGCATTCCCGCTTCATGCTTCAAGTGATTTACGCCCTTGGTTCGAATTGATAAGCAGACCTCGGGGCTACAAAGAGATTGGGAGTGTTTATGCCGGCTAATATTTACGTGACCCGCCGTATTCCTCAGGCGGCGATCGATCTGCTGAGCTCATATTTTGATGTGAGTGTCAACCCCTTTGAGCGAAATCTGCGCAGGGCGGAGTTGCTGGAGCATATCAAAGATGCAGACGCCATCCTCTGTCTCCTGTCAGACAGCATCGACCGCAGCGTGATGGATGCCGCGCCCCGCTTGAAATGCATCTCCAACTACGCCGTCGGCTACAACAACATCGATGTGGAATATGCCTCCAAACAAGGCATCGTGGTCTGCAACACTCCCAAAGTTCTCACCGAGACAACCGCCGATCTCACCTGGGCGCTGATCATGAGCTGCGCCAGGAGGATTGTGGAAAGCGACAGCTTCCTTAGGTCCGGTGAGTTCAAAGGATGGGAACCCATGCTGCTCATGGGAGCGGATATCCATCACAAAACCCTCGGAATCATCGGAATGGGAAGAATCGGACAGGCTGTAGCCAAACGCGCCTCGGGTTTTAGCATGAAAGTGCTGGCTTATGATCCATCCCTGCCAGAGGACCACAACACCGCTTTGTGGAAGTCCACGAACCTTCAGACGCTGTTGCGGGAAGCCGATTTCGTGAGCCTGCACGTGCCCCTCACAGAGAAAACCCAGCATATGATCGGCCCCGGTGAACTGAAACTGATGAAGCGCGGCGCCATCCTGATCAACACCTCGAGAGGGGCCGTGATCAACGAAAGCGCTCTGATCGAAGCTCTCAGACAAAACCGGATCGCGGCCGCGGGCCTGGATGTGTATGAAAAAGAGCCTTATATCCCGCAGGAACTGCTGGAACTGAAAAACGTGGTGCTATTGCCCCACATCGGCTCCGCCACCACGGAGACCAGGACCGCCATGGGCATCATGGCTGCTCAAAACGCCATTGCCGTCCTCAAAGGCGAAGAACCGCCCTCCAGGATAAACTAAGCTTTCACTCACGCTATCAAGAGGTTATTATGTCCGGCATCATCTTTTTGCGCACTCGCGTTCTCGATCAGCTTACCACCTTTTACACAGAGACACTCCAGATGGAGCTCTGGCTGGACCAGGGTGCCTGCCAAATCTTCCAGAAAGGCAATCTGCTGCTGGGATTCTGCCAGAGAGAGGAAGCCGATTTGGGGGGCACCATCACCATTTTCTTTCCCGACCGGGAAAGCGTGGACCAGGCTTATCAGCGTCTGGGCAAAATCGCGCTGGCCGCTCCAGGGCTGAATCCAAACTATCATATCTACCATTTCTACGCCCGTGATCCGGAAGGCCGCAGCCTGGAATTCCAGCATTTTGAGCATGCCCTGAATCCCTATCATACTACGGTGGAAAGCCTTATGACCCGTAGGAGCATCCGGTCCTACTCATCAGAACCGGTTCCCGAAGCGCTGCTGAACCGAGTCTTTGAGCTCTGCCGCTACTCCCCCACCGCCAGAAATCTGCAGGCCTACTACTATATTGTGATCAAAGATCCCGCCATCGTGGATAGGATTGTGGAGTTGCGTGGCCCGGCCGGAGAACCTTTGAGAGCGGCACCCCTCACGATCGCGGTGGCCGCGAAGGGAGAAATCTCACGCCGGGTGGTGCAGGATGCCTGTATAGCTGCCTATCATCTGCTTCTGGCCGCCCACACTTATGGACTGGGCACCTGCTGGGTCACCGATATGGACAACGGCCCCGTCAAAGACCTGCTGGGCATTCCCCACGAGGATTATGTGGCCTGCCTCACACCTTTGGGCTGGCCTGCGGAGCACAAACCCGTGCCCCAACGCCATGAGGTTTCAGAGTTTGTCAGGTATCTGAGCTAAGCTTTCAAACCTCACTTTCATTCACTTTTCACTATTCACCTTTCACTCCTTAAGCCTCCTTTGCCTCTCCTTTACATCACTCATGCCTATCCCGTGCTTCAGTAAAGGTGAGGCACAGGACAGGCACTGGATAGCTGAAACCGGGTATCGTCAGAGCAGGCCCGGCCCAAAAGCCATTTTAGCGGCTTGGGTCCGGGATGCTGGAGGTCACGAGGAGGACAGTGAGCAGGCAAGCGAGCGGAAAGCTGAGCTCAGCCGCTTTACCTGATCACCAGAAACCGCCTGGTGTTTGAGGCTCCCCGCTGGTCGTGAACTCTGAGAAAGTAGATTCCGCTGGCTGGCACATCCACGTCCAGCAACAGGGAGGCTTCCCTTCCGGAAGCGTTGTAGCTGACCACTTTCTGGCCCCTCAGGTTGAAAATCTCCACTTTGTGCAATCCATTTGCCGCCTCGATATTCAGCTTTTGGCCCCTGGAAACCGGATTTGGCCACAGCTTCAGGCTCAGGGAAACTGGTCCCTGAAGCTCATCGGAGCTGGAAACGTTGAAATTGAAAAGCTCTTCCCTGTCCAGTGACAAAGCGGAATTGGACCAGGCGGGATCTGTCAGAGTGGCAGCAGTCCACAGAATCGCTCCCGTCGAAGGAGTGTATTGGAGGGCGGAGAGGTTGTGAGTCTGGCCCGCCGCGCCGCTCAGGACACGCCATTGACGCTTGGCGCTGATCTGATGATTGGCGTAGAGCGAATCCTGGATAGACGCGTAACGCTCGCAACAGATGGTCGAGCCACCATAGCGAAAGTGATTGGTGGCGGCCAGATGGTTACCGGGCAGGTTGCCGTATTGGTTGAATCTCCTCAGCACCGTGTTGGTGTTGCTGGTCTCGATCACCATGGCGTTGGGGTTTCCCTCCAGCTCGTCCAAAGCGTGGATGATGGTGCCGTTGTAATGATGGCCCTGCGCCAGGCAGTGATACACATCCTCGGCTTTATTGACGCCATCATCATCCGCGTCGATGAGTTCCAGTCCGTCCCGGATGTCGAACAGCACGTGGGTGAGGTTGTTGGGAGAGGGGTTGTTGTAGTCGTTGCCCATGTTCAAGAAAGCCGCGGTCCCGCTCTCATTGATGGCAGAGAGGGCTCCCAGCAAGCCAGGAAAGGTGAAGCTCATCCACTTCTGTTCGTCGTTTTCGCTGGGATGGTGGACCACCAGGAGCGGATTGGCGATCAGAGCGTCGTTGGAGCTCCAGTCCAGGAATCTGGTGATCACAGCCGAGCCGGCCAAAAGACTATCCTGCTGGGTGGATATCCCCCAGCTGGAAAGGGAGGCGCAGCCAAGCTCAAGCGGAGATTCCGGTCTGAGCTGGTTCCTGATCTGGATCATATCCACCACCGCGTTTACCTGCATAACGTCCTCGGGAGTGAGGTTTCGCTGCAGGCCATCGTGCCAGAGACTGGAACCGCTGGCAGCGATGCCGTCGATCAGGCCCTCCGCCTCCAGATAGAGACGGGGATGAAAGCTGAAATGCTGCTGATACCAGTTCCAGAAATAGTCATACGCGGTGGGTGATCCAAAGGCAAACATCGTGTAGTAGTAACCGTGGAACACATTCATAATCCGTTGGTTGAGCAGGTAGCCCTGCGCGTAGCCACGCTGGTAGTGGCTGCCCCACACTTTGAGCACCAGTTTGTCGCCATACTGGCTCAATTCGCCTTGCGGCTGAGCGGAAATCAGACCGATCCACAAAACCAGGACCGCGATGAACAGAGCTCGGAATATCTTCATATTATTATACCTATTGGATGATTGATGTGCAGACAGAGTATGCAAAAACGAGGCCATGGCAAGGCTAAAGTTGCCAGCGTCTGAGAGTGCGGTAGAGACGATAGTTGTGGATTACCACATATGTAAACAGCAGATCCGCCACGATCAGAACGATGTTGAGCGTGAAGGTCTCCCAGGCCCCATAGAACGAGCCTGCCAGGATCAGGATGGCCAGCAGCCCGGCTTTAAAAAACACGATCCCGTGCGGCACGCCCAGTTTGCGAAAGACCCAGCGGGCGATGGGATTCTTTTCCCGGTAAAAGTGCCGCGGGCGGATCACCAGCCAAGTGGAATGACCGTCCAATACATTGAGCAGCAGGAAGATAATTGCCAGCACCAGCATCAGTAGGGTGGAGTTGAGCAGGGTGTACAGAGTGCTCACTTTTTTCCGTGCTCCTCTTTGTCTGGAATGGGATTTTGCCTGGCCGAATCGGAAGTCTGCCGTTCGGCTGGATGGGGTTCCTGGCCTCTGGGATGGGCGGTCTGATAGGCTTTCTTTACGTCCTCCAGGGTCACATGGGTATAGATCTCGGTGGTGGAGAGGTTGCTGTGGCCCAGCATTTCCTGAATGGCTCGCAGATCGGCCCCCCGTTCCAAAAGATGGGTGGCAAAGCTGTGTCTGAGGGTGTGCGGGGAAAAGCCTTTTTGATTGGCAATCAGCTTGATGTAGCCCTGAAGCAGAACGTATATCTGCCTGCTGTCCAGAGCCTTGCCGGTTCTGGTGAGAAACAGGATATCCCCGCTGTGAGCGCTCAGCAGCTGCTGCCGGACCGGCAGATATGCCCGGATCGCTTCCAGAGCGCTTTTCCCTACCGGGACGATGCGTTGCTTGTCTCCCTTGCCGGTAACTCTCACCACTCCGCGTTTCAGATCGAGGTCCTGCATCCTGATCCCAGCCAGTTCCGCAGCCCTAAGTCCCGATGAATAGAGCAGTTCCATCATGGCGCGGTTGCGGATGCCAAAGATGTTGTCCATATCCGGGATTCTGAGCAGCTGTTCCATCTCCTCTTCAGTGAAGAAGTTGGGAAGTTTGCGCCCGTATTTGGGGCGTTTGATCTTGTCCATGGGATTGACCGCGATCCGCTCATCCCGTTTGAGCCACAGAAAGAAGGTGTTGAGCGCTGAGGTTTTGCGGGAAAGTGACCTGTTGCCATCAGGGCGCTCATGCAGCCAACGCAGCCAGCTCCTGATGTGGATAACGCCGATGTTATCAGCCCTGGGCTCGGAGGATGGATCAAGTTCCAGAAGGTGCTCACGCAGCTGTTCCAGATCGCTCCTGTAGGCTTTGACGGTGAGCGCTGATTTCCCTTCCAGCCTCAGGAAAGCGCACCAGCGGTCGATGTCTTCCAGCATGGCATTACTCCCTGTTTTTGTGATGGGCGCATTTTTTGCTTGCCTGAATACTTGTCGAGAAAAAAGTTGGTATTAGAATAAGGGGAGGTTTTATGAACCGCTACGTATCGGACAGCGCCAAGCTCGGCCAGAATGTGAGCCTGGGCATCAATGCCGTGATCATGGATGACGTGGTCATCGGAGATAACTGCTTGATCGGCAACAATGTAGTGATCCATGCCGGCAGCCGGATCGGGGAAGCGGTGAGGATAGACGACAACACCGTGATCGGCAAAAAACCGCTGTCCTCACCCCGCAGCATTTTTAAGGTTCCCAGTGATCTGAAGCCTGCCGTGATCGGTTCCTTTTGCCAGATCGGCGCCAATGTGGTGATCTATTGCCAGTGCGAGATCGGCCAGCGCAATCTGATCGCGGACCTGGCCACCGTGAGAGAAAACGTCAGCATCGGCGAGCTCAACATCATTGGCCGCAATGTGGCGATCGAAAACTATGTGAGCATCGGCAACCGCAACAAGTTTGAGACCAATGCCTATATAACCGCCTATTCCAAGATTGGCGATTACTGCTTTGTGGCCCCGGGCGTGATCACCAGCAACGACAATTACATGGCCCGCGATCCTGAGCGCTTCAATCACTTCAAAGGGATCACGATGGAAGACGGTGCCCGCATTGGTGCCAACGCTACCATTCTGCCAGGCAAGGTCTTACACACAGACGCCTGCGTGGCGGCCGGTGCTGTTGTAACGCGAGACGCCCAAGCCGCGCTGATCGTGGTGGGCAACCCCGCCAAAGCTTTTCGGGATGTCCCGGAGGCTCAACTGATAAAGAACAACCTGGATAAAAAGTGATGAAAGCGATAGTCATCATCCCCACCTACAACGAGATCGAAAACATCGGCAGGATGCTGAATCAGGTGCTGACAGAGCATCCCGATCTGGAAATCCTGGTGATCGACGACAACTCCCCAGACGGCACCGCCAAAGACGTCAAACAGATCATGGCCACCCAGACCAGGGTGCACCTCATCGAGCGCTCCGGAAAGCTGGGGCTCGGCTCTGCCTATGTGACCGGGTTCCGCTACGCCCTGGCCAACGGTTTTGACTATATCATGGAAATGGATGCCGATTTCTCTCATAATCCCGATGATCTGCCCCGCTTGCTGGAAGAAGCCCAGAAACGCGATCTGGTGATCGGCTCCCGTTACTGCAACGGGGTCAACATCATCAACTGGCCCTTCCGGCGTCTGCTGATCAGCTATTTCGCCTCCAAATACGTGCGTGTGATCACAGGGATGCCGGTCAAAGATCCCACTGGCGGTTTTAAATGCTTCCACCGCAGAGTGTTGGAGAGCATAGACCTGGATCGCATCCTCTCCGATGGCTATGCTTTCCAGATTGAGATGAACTTCCGGGCCTGGGTGAAAGGCTTCCGCATCAAAGAGATACCCATCATCTTCACAGAGCGCATCAACGGGGTCTCCAAGATGTCCCGCCGTATCGTGTGGGAAGCGGCCTGGATGGTGTGGCAGCTCCACTTTCTCAAACTGCTGAAAATGATCAAATGAGGAGACCACTATGAAACGCCTGATCCCCTTTATCCTGCTCTTGATCTTCACCTTACCACTGATGGCACAACCCAATTTGCCCAGGATCTATGTGCAGAAACTCACCCTGGACAATGGTAAGCTTCCCTTTGTGACCTGGCTGGACAAAGTGAGCGCTCCGGAGTATATCCTCGAGGCCTGGATCAAAGAAAAACCCGGTGATCTGATGAGCACTGAAACTCATTCCTACCACCATCTGGCTGTCGCTCAGATCGGAGACGGGATCAAAATGCCCTTTACCCTCGTCGCCAGAGTGCAGCTTGGCAACTTCAAATATCAGTGGGAATCGGGAGAAACTCTCCACCTCAAGCTGACCCATAAGGCCACGAACACCATCAAGGAATGGGATGTCCTGGTCCCAGAGGGCTCGGCACTGATCAGATATATGGATAATCCCATAGTCATACCTCCCTACACAGAATCCCGATAGCTATGCTGGAACGCATCAACGATCCCATCGAACACGGCCCCGATCAGGAATTTGACCGTGCTCTCAGGCCCAAAACTCTCAACGAGTTCATCGGCCAAAACCACCTCAAGCAGCTATTGGACATTTCCATCAAGGCCGCCAAACTGAGAAAAGAACCCCTCGATCATGTGCTCTTTTATGGTCCTCCCGGTTTGGGTAAAACCACGCTGGCCAGCATTATAGCACGCGAACTGGGGGTCAGCATCACCGTCTCCAGCGGGCCCGTGATGGAAAAGCCCAGCGATCTGGCAGGCATCCTCACCAACCTACAGCGCCATGAAGTGCTCTTCATAGACGAAATCCATCGCCTCTCACACGTGATCGAAGAGTATATCTACCCCGCCATTGAAGACTTTGAGATGGAAATCATTCTGGACAGCGGTCCCAGCGCCCGCACCCTCAAAATCGACATCGAGCCCTTCACTCTGATCGGTGCTACCACCAGAGCGGGACTCTTGACCCCTCCCCTCAGAGACCGCTTCGGCATCGTTCTGAGGCTGGATTATTACGATTTTGACTCCATCTGCCAGATCATCAAACGCAGCGCCAGAATCCTGGACGTGCGTGCCGATGACGAAGGCATCCATGAAATGGCGCGCCGCAGTCGTGGCACTCCCCGCATCGCCAACCGCCTCTTGAGAAGGGTGAGAGACTACGCCCAGATCATGGGTGACGGCATCATCACTCTGGAAATAGCTCAACAGGCTTTGGAAATGCTGCAGGTGGACCATGCCGGTCTGGATGAGATGGATAAACGCCTGCTGCTCACTATCATGGAAAACTACCGGGGAGGGCCTGTCGGGATTAAAACTCTGGCTACCGCCATCGGAGAAGACGCTGGAACGATCGAAGAAATCTTTGAGCCCTATCTGGTCCAGCAAGGCTTTCTGGACCGCACTCCGCAGGGCAGAAGAGCCACTCACAAAGCTTATGCCCACCTGGGTGTCAAGCCTCAGGACTCCCAAACCGAGATCTTCTGATCTCCATATCATGGAGCCGCAAGCGTCCTCGTTACCTTGTGGATTCGCAAACGTCCTCGTTTGCGTTCTGTGACCTTCAGACCCCTCAATGAGCTATAAGGCCAACATCGCCAGCAACCTCATCAACCAGCTACTGAGGCTGGTGCTGGGACTCGCGACTTCCATTCTGGTAGCCCGCGCTCTGGGTCCTGAAGGCCAGGGCTATGTGGCCTATATCGTTTTGATCTTCACCTTGATCGGTTCCTACGGCCATTTTGGTCTCAACAACGCGGTGATGTATTTCCACAAGCGTAAAGGCATCGATGCCAGCCACCTCTATCACGTGAACAGCACCTGCCTCTTTATCATCTTTATAGCATTGAGCGGCTTGACTTTGGGCGCCTGGCACAATGGCCTCTGGCTGAGGGATTATGCTCTGGTCTGGGTGCTGGGAGGCCTGCTCTTTGTGCTGGCGGAATTCTATTACAACAACCACTATGCCTGGTTTATCGCCTCGGAACGAATTAGAGAATCCAACCGGGTGAATCTCCTCGTCCTGGTTCTTAAGTCTCTGTTTGTTATGGCTTTCTGGCTCCTCGGAACGCTTGGGACGGGCCATTGGTTTTGGATCACGGTGCTGGCCCTCTGCCTCAACGCCATCCTCTTGCAGATCAGGCTGAAACGAGGTTTTGGCTTCAAGTGGGATACCTCGCTGCTGAAAGATGAATTTGCCTATGGAGGGATTGTGTTTCTGGCCGCGGCCTTCGATCATCTGCATCTGAGGGTCGATCAGCTCTTTATTAAAAACATGCTCGGCATCCCGCAACTGGGCGTCTATAGTATGGCGGTGAATCTCAGCGAATTGATGTTCTTGATCCCCTTGAGCATCAATACCGCCCTCACTGGCAGGTTGTATAACTCAGAGGAAGGCGACAGCGGCAGAATGGTGACGGCCCGCACCCTCAAGCTCACCCTTTATGTGTGCATCATACTGTCCATCATAGGGATACCTTTGTCGTTCGCCATCCCCTGGATCTATGGAGAAGGCTTCCGGGGAGCAATTCTCCCCACGATAATCTTACTGGTGGGAGTCATCTTTGCCTCGATTGCCAGGGTAGCGGCCCCCTATTTCTTCACCTCGGGAAGGCCAAAGGTGCATCTCAGGGTCACTTTGCTGAGCCTCTTGCTCAATTGCCTGCTCAATTGGCTGCTGATACCCCTCTGGGGCATCAGGGGAGCGGCGATCGCCTCAGCCATATCTTATTTCTTTTATGGTATTTACTATCTGTCTGTCCTGGTCGTGAAAGAGAAGTTTCAGCTCCGGGACTTTCTGAGATTGAGGATGTCAGACATAAACGCTGTGTTGAGGAAACCATGAATATCATCTTTGCCACCAAACGTCATCCTGCCTGGCACTACCGTGGCCAGGTCCACACCCGCGGCCACGCATTTTCTCCGGATGGCAGTCTGCACGAGGGAGAAGATCTCTGCCGCAAGTTTTCGCAGGTGAAAAGCCTGAGCTCGTTTCAGAAAGTACTGGAAGGCCTGGACGGCAGCTTTTGCGTGATCATCGCTGCCGCCAATCAGATCTTCGCAGCAGTGGACCGCATGGGCTCTATGCCGCTGTTCTGGCTGGAGAATGAAACCCATAAGCTGCTTACCGACGATCCCGAAGCCGCCCTGAACGCGGTCCCCTGCAAAGAAGTGGACCATCTCAGCCTGACGGAGTATTTGCTCACCAGTTACGCCACCGGGCCAAACACTCTCCAGAAGGGGCTTTACATCCTCCCGGCCGGACAGATTTTGCATTATGCCAGAGAAACAGACCAGATCAGCCGTTCTGAGTATTACCGCTATGAGCATGTGTCAGCAGAGCTTGGCACCGACGCGGAGCTGTTTAAACAGCTGGACCTCATCCATCAGAATTGTGTGAAGCGCCTCATCCAGAGCGCTGATGGACGTCCCATCGCCATCCCTTTGAGTGGAGGCTACGATTCCAGAATGGTGGCTTTGATGCTCAAACGCTTGGGTTATAAGAATGTTAGCGCTTTCTGCTATGGTGATCCCAGATCAAATGAAACCTCCATTTCCAAAGCGGTGGCCCAATATCTGGAAATCCCCTGGACCTTTGTGGAACACCGTCCCAGGGACTGGTATCTGGCCTATCAATCCCCTTTGCGCCAGGATTTTTACCGCTTCGCGGGGCACTTCAGCAGCCGTCCTCATATTCAGGATTGGCTGGCAGTCAGAGATTTACAGCATCGGAACCACTGGCATCCAGAGACTATCTTTGTGCCGGGACACTCAGGTGACTTCATAGAGGGGTCCTACATCCCACCTGCCTTTGTGGAGAGGAACACCGTCTCCAAAGACCTCTTCCTGGATCACGCCATCCAGCGTCATTACAGGCAGTGGCCTTATGATCCCAGAGCGGGTGAGCAGGCCAACGCGATCCGGACAAAAATCGCGGAGCAACTCAAGCTGCCGGAAAAGATGAGCTCCGAAGAGGCTGCCAGCCATTTTGAAACCTTCTACTGGCTGGAACAGCAGCCCAAGTTTATTCTCAACTCCATGCGCGTCTATGAGTTCTTTGGCTTGGAGTGGCGACTTCCCTGGTGGGATAAGGAACTGCTGGAGTATTGGAAGAGAATCCCCATGGCCAAACGGGCCGGACGGGAGTTTTACAAACGCTATGTAAGCGCCCTCCGCGATACCGGTTTCCCGGTCTATAAAAAGGAAAGCCTCATCCGCAGAATGGAAGATCGCGTCATCCGTCAGCGCTGGGGATATCTCTACGAATCCCGCTGGAGCCGCTTCGCCGATTTGACCAAAGACAAAGAATCCAGATCCACAACGGTCCAGGGTTTATTGCCCCAGGGTCTGGATTTGCCCGCCTTCGTGAACCCCAAACAGAGGATTGTGGATACCGATATCAATGGCCTGCAGTCACTGGTGGCAATCAAGGAGTGGTGGGAGGAAGGCCATAGGGTTTAAAGGTTTTAAGGTTTTAGGGATGAGAGGCGCAGAGAGAACTACGCCTTGCCTCCATAAAACTCAATAACTCTAAAACTTCAACTCAACCTTCTCAACTTCCTCAACCGAATCCAGGCCACCTGATGTTAAATCCCGCTGATCAATAGTATTCATAGCTAAACATCTTGTGCTCATCATCTTCCCCATCCGAGTGGGACCTCTGAACAAGGATATTGCCGGTGGAATCAAGTTCATATGCATAGCTCTTGACGTCTGTGCTTTGATAGGCTGGGAAACACCAGCTTTCCGTGATAAGCTTGCCGTCCGGATCGTATTCGCATTCCAGCTTTGAGATCAAATGCTCTTCTGCGTCATAGACGGAGCGCTCCAACACCTTACCCAGATTGTTTTTACGGGTTACGACCTTCTCCTGGGCCACACCTTCCTGATAGCCTGAGGATTCGATGGTGATTGATTGGTCCGGGATATAGGCATAGGTATAGCGTTCCGAGTGGCCTTTGGAAATATCAAATACCGTCCTGGCTGTGACCTCACCCCTGCTATTGAACAGATACACAGTAATATAGCTGTCTTCTTCCGAATCCTGCAAGTTCTGAGAGATGAGGCTGTAAACAGAGTCGGCGTATTCATAACTGTGCGTCACCAGGGCCTCGCCGCTGGCACTAAGCTCTTTTACTATCAGGGGATAGCCTTGCCGATCGAATTCGTATTGGTAAAGGATGACTTCAGGCTCACTTGCCACGCCATCGATGCTCGTATTGGCCAGACTTTTTATCATCCAGCCCTGGGCGTCATACCAGAAGCTGGTCTCGTAGATATGTCCAGCGCTGTAAAGAACACTCCTCAGCAGCTTTCCGTCTTCCGTATATTCACGGGTTTGATACTCGTCAGGGTTGCCGTCTGTCCTGATGGTGTAGCTCTTCACCCGCCCCTTCAGATCGTGGCTTTGCCATGTGACCGGAAGGTATGGATTGGGAACCGGATAGCTCCTGACCATTGTCTCGGCATGCATGCAGCCTATGACTGACAGCAACGCGGTAAGCAGTGCAGTTCTGAGCATGGGTTCTCCTTTACTTTTTAGTTATGATCTTTACCTAAGATTCAATCTTTTTGTCAAGGCAGATCTCACATTGACATGAAGAATGGGGCTCTTTCTCTTCTCAGTAATTGTCAATCAATGCAGTAGGGTATTGGTATCGACCGATATAATTCAAACCAACACTCATATCTATCCCTGCCTGTTGCTTGCCGTGGAGATACCGTGCGTCCTCCGGCGAAAACCGCGGGAGAGCGCACGGCATCTCTACGGCGGATGATTGAGCAGGAATCAGCCCCCGAAAGCTGGGGCAGCATATCTATCCGCTCCGATGGGAAAAATAGCTTGACCTTTTCCTGAAGGCTGGCGATGCTGCTCTCAGTCTGTAACTATATCTTTTTACAAGGAGATGGACATGAAGAAAGCCATGATGACCTTGGTCTTTATCATGCTGCTGGTGGGTCTGGGCGCTCAATATGTGCCTGTGGAGATTGTCAATCAAGCCGAAGATCGCAACGGCAAAGCCCTGGTAAGCAAATTCCGCGAGATCATCAGAAATTCCAGCGCTTACCAGATCAGCTACGACTCTGAATCTCCCCATTTTGTGGTCCAGATCAACACTATGGACCGCTACAAGGGAGACAGCGAATGGGAAGGAGTATCCACAATATATCACTATATGATCCTCATCGACCCCGGCGATCAGATGCGGGTCTTATGCACCAATCAACTTGGATACGTAGGCGCGAATTTGCTGGATCAGGTTGCCTATGGAATCTACAGTGATCTGGATGATTTTGTGGAGATGGTGAGATATTACATAGAAAACTGAATGTAACGATCTAACATCCTGTCAGACGAATAAATACAAAGGAGATACCCTATGAAACAACTGCTCTTTCTGTTGGCAGCGCTGCTGCTGGTCAGTGGCTGCGCTCAGACCCGGCTGGTAAGCTGGGAAACGCGCAAAGTGGATGTCCCGGGCCAGAAAAACAACATCCTGGACCTGGCTACCGGAACCGTGAACACCGCGATTCAATCCAGAGAATATCTGTTGCTTTACAACGCCGTTTACAACCACGGGATTCCCGCCAACATCCTGGCAAAAATCAACAAGAACGACCGCGTCGCGGTGCTGGCTGCTGAACGTGATACCCTTGAGTATGCAGACTTTATGCATCTGTTTGTGAACGCCATGAACCGAAACCTGATCAATGCCGGTTATCAGGTGGTGGACTTACGCCCTGTGAGCGGAAAATTTGGTTTGGAACCAGAACGGCTCTTCGCTTCGATCGACAAACTCCTGATCTTCACTATCTGGGAAGCGGGCTCCCGCAGTGTGATTTTTGACGAGAAAGCCAGCGTTTTCTCCGGATTTCAGATGAGCCTGGACGTGGTGGAAGCCAAAAACAACCAGTTTCTGGCCAGCAGTCCTGTCTTTGGAAGCGCGCGCAACGATTTTGACAAGAATGAGTTCGATCGTTTCCAGCTCTTCACGCTCAGCGAAGTGAACGCTTCTCTACCACTGATCTATGCAGATACCAGCAAAAAAGGTGTGATCGCGCTGGCAGACTCTCCTCAGGGCCGCGTATTCATGCTCACGGTCTATAATCCCGAGCAGATGAAGCTGATGATGAAGATCACAGACATCAGCGGTAACAATATCATAGAAAAAGAGATAAGCTTTGGAGACAGCAGTTCAGGTGGCTATTATTCCTATGTCTGGGATGGCAAACTGATCGACGGAACAGACATCCAGGCCGGTGACTATTTGCTGTATATCAAATCTGCCGATGGAGTTACGATCGGCTATAGGAGTTTCAGGGTAGATTGAGCTATTGAGAACCTGCCAAAAATCCGGTTGAGCAGGCGGCCTGGATGTTGAAGCCTCCGGTAGGGAGGTTATAGTCCAGTACTTCGCCAGCGAAGTACAGGCCTGGCACCAGGCAGGAACTCATATCCCTGGCCCGCACCTCTCCCAAATCGATGCCCCCCGCGCTCAGCATGGCAGTACTGAGGCACTCCACACTTTTGAGCTTTAGGTCCGAAGAGCTCAGGCTGAAGCCCAGAGACTTCAATTCGGGAGCGGAAACATCGGCGCAGCGCTTGTCTGGATTGACTTTGGCCATCGTGATCAAAACAAGCAGCAAGGCTTCCGGAAGCCCCGTGGTCTTGAGCGCGTTTTTGAGACTGGACTTGGGACGCGAGGCCATGATCTGTCTGAGTTTCACGGCAGCATCCTCCAGGTAGCAAAGCCTGATTGTATCCCCCTGGGCCAGCAGATGCGAATGGTCCAGGACCAGAGGTCCGGATAAGCCGCGATGAGTGAAGAGCAGATCGCCAGAGACCCTGTGTTTACCAGCTTGAGTGAGCAATTCCGCTTTGATCCCGTTGAGGGCGATTCCAGCGCAAGTCCTGAAGGGATAAGCATCTATCAGGATGGAGGCGAGGGCTGGTCTGGGCTCGATGAGCTTGTGGCCGAGTTGTCTGGCAAGCTCATAACCGCTTCCATCTGAGCCGGTTTGAGGCCAAGACGCTCCCCCCGTGGCGATTAGCAGTTTACGGCATCGGTAGAGGCGCTGATGATTGTCCGTCAGGACAAAGCCCTTGTCGATGCTTACATGAGAGATTCTGGCCGAGGAGATGATCTGGTTGCCGGGTTTGAGAGCTCCCCGCAGCAATGCCGCAAGCACGTCTTTGGCATCCAGGGAAGCCGGAAAGACCTTGCCGTCCGGCCTCACGATCGACTGGCATCCCAGGCTGTTCAGATACCCGATCAGCTTTGCCGGGCTGAGTTTATAGAGGGCGGGTTTCAAAAATCTGGCATAGCTTCCGCAACGCTTGAGAAACTCGTCCA
>ERZ795031.622-NODE-622-length-42412-cov-20.308945_pt1 | contig 42412 bp, 34 predicted proteins | sample MGYA00375123_ERZ795031 | MGnify/ENA primary metagenome ERZ795031 (study PRJEB30166, sample SAMN05720159) | activated sludge metagenome | isolation source: anaerobic digester from wastewater treatment plant | place: USA | collected 2015-04-21 ...
GAACTTGCATCTTGCCGGTAGTGTAGTGTAGTAGCGTTTGCCCGACACACCATACAAAAGAAGCCGAATTTACAAATTCGGCTTCAAAAACAATTTCGTGAAAAAATTACATGGTAAGCCAACCACCGTCAATAACCAGAGTATGCCCGGTAATATAGCTGCTGTCGTCGCTAACCAGAAAACCTACACCGTTTGCAATGTCTTCGGGTTTGCCGGTACGACCATAAGGAATTTTGGAGAGAAGAGCAGCCGCAACATTTTTATCTTCCAAGAGTCCATCGGTCATAGGGGTTTCTATAACTCCAGGGGCAACAGCATTTACGTTAATTCCGTATTTTCCAAGCTCGAGCGCCAACTCCCGGGTTAGGTTAACTATGGCTCCCTTGGTTGCTGAGTAAACGCTTGCCACCTCAAAGCCAACAAATCCGGCTATGCTGGCAAGGTTAACAATTTTGCCGTAGTGCTGCTGCTTCATTATGGGCAGCACACTTTTTGTACAAAGAAGCGTCCCCCGTAGGTTTACGCCAAGTTCCTTGTCAATTTTAGCAGTATCCATACCATCGAGCTCTTCCTGGATAAATATTCCGGCATTATTTACCAGAATATCAATTCTTCCAAACTGGGCATGAACGGATTTCACCACATCCTGAATCTCCTGCTCGTTGGTAACGTCTAGCTTAAAGGCCACGCCCGTTCCGCCTGCCTTCTCAATTTCCTTTACCACCTGCTCGCAGCTAGCTTTATCAATGTCGGTTACCACAACCCTTGCGCCATTTCGGGCTAACAGCAGGGCTATACCCTTCCCAATTCCGCGCATGGCACCGGTTACAACGGCTACCTTCCCTTTCAAATCGTAAGTGTTCATAATTGTTCCTCCTTATTTTGGTTTACATTAATTTGGTTGCTTTAGCACATTTTTTTCTGTATAGCCTCTTTGTGTTATTCAAATAACAATTCATCGTTTCATTTAGTTTAAAATTTTAAAGCTTTTTTTTAATCTTTCTCAACATAAGGGACTATGCTACTAACAGTAAGAAGATGGGAAAAATATGAAACACCCGTGTAGGGGGGCAAGCGTAAGCACCCATAAACAACCATGCGTAATGGGAGTCAGGTGAAACCAATATATGGGTTTCTCCGCCCAACCCCGAAGCCTAAAGGGTATAGGTAAAATTACTTGTGATAGAAAACCTAAAATTTTGTTAGGGTTAAAGACCTAAATAACCTGAATGGTACCAAGCTTTGCCGGATATCACCAGTAAAACCGATGAAAACTCATCATAACAAAAATCAGGCATTATACCATATCAATAAACACATAAAGACCAGACAACCATTACTCATTCTTAAAATTAACCAGCCAAGCAGGCCAGACAAAAAGGAAAAATTAGGCTATTTTTACGCCGTCGATTTTAAAGTTAAGGACTATGAAATCTATTACATCAAGAATTATTCTACTACAGGCGTTAGTAAGTTTGTCGCTATTCTGCTACGCTCAGGAAACAGTCACCATTAAGATACTGGAAACCAGTGACGTTCATGGAGCTATTTTCCCATACGACTTTATCGGGAATAAGCCAATGGAATCGAGCATGGCACAGGTTTACACCTACGTTAAGAAGGAAAGGGAAAATAGTCAACAGCAGGTTATCCTGCTGGATAATGGCGATATTCTTCAGGGACAACCAACCGTTTACTATTCCAACTACATTGACAGCTCAAGTTGTAACATTGTTTCGAGGGTATTCAGCTACATGGGCTACGATGCGGCAACCGTTGGCAACCACGATATTGAAACTGGCCCGCTGGTTTACCGAAAAGTAGAAAGGGAACTTGCCATTCCGTGGATGGCAGCAAATGCAATAAACACCATTACAGGGAAACCTGCATTTAAACCCTACACCATCATTAAACGAAGCGGTTTAAAAGTGGCCATTTTGGGGTTAATAACCCCCGGCATTCCCAGCTGGCTTCCCCGAAATCTTTGGCCTAACATGCGTTTCGACGATATGGTTGAATCGGCTACATACTGGGTTCAACAAATACAGGAAAAGGAGAAACCCGATGTGCTGGTTGGACTCTTCCACTCGGGCTATAACTCCAGCTATGGAGGTGCAAATGCCGAAACTCCGTTGAATGAGAATGCATCCCTGCTGGTAGCCAGAAAGGTACCGGGATTTGATGTCATCTTCATTGGGCACGACCATGATAAGCTGATAACCAAAGTTGAAAACGTGCAGGGCGATTCCGTGTTGGTTCTCGACCCAACCTCATCAGCACGCTACATCTCGGAGGCAACCATACAGCTTTCATTAGACAAGAAAAAGAGGGTAGTTTCAAAAAATATTACCGGAACACTGGTTGAAACCCGAAGGTTTTCTCCCGACTCCGCATTCATGGCAGAATTTAAAAGTTGCTACCAAAAGGTTGACTCCTTTGTTAACCAGCCCCTGGGAGAATTTACACAAACCATCTCCAGCGCAAATGCATACTTTGGACCAACCGCTTTCATGGATTTTATTCACAGCGCCCAGCTCAGCATCACGAATGCCGATATTTCGTTTGCTGCGCCGTTATCGTTTGTTTCAACCATAAACAAAGGGATTGTGAGGGTTAGCGACATGTTTAAACTTTACCGGTTTGAAAATTTTCTATACACCATGAATCTCACCGGTGCCGAGGTTGATGCCTACATGGAGTACTCTGCATCACTATGGTTCAACACCATGAAGGACGCCAACGACCACCTGTTACGGTTCAGGCAAAATGCCGATGGTAGCATGGCAACGGATAACAGGGGGAAAGTTGAGCTAGCTAGCCGCTACTACAACTTCGATTCAGCAGCAGGAATTGTTTACACAGTTGATGTATCGAAGCCCGATGGCAATAAGGTTACCATACTTTCTATGGTCAATGGAGAACCGTTCGATACAGCCAAAACCTACCGGGTGGCGATTAACTCATACCGTGGAAATGGTGGAGGTGGACATTTGACTAAGGGCTGCGGACTCTCGGCCGAGGATATTCAGAAACGTATTGTTGCATCAACCGATAAGGACCTGCGCTTTTACATCATGAAGTTCATTGAGCAACAAAAAGTTATCACCCCAAAATCATTCGGTACTTGGAAAATTATTCCTGAGGAGTGGGCTGCCAGCGGAGCTGCACGTGACCACAAGTTGCTCTTTTCATACACAGGCAACGATTAGCATGGGTGATCATACAACCATAAATCCTGAACTCGAGTCGGGTAAAGTATTGCCCCTTATGGAGGAGTTCTACACCCTTCAGGGTGAGGGCTTTCAAACAGGGAGGGCGGCTTACTTTATTCGAATTGGTGGATGCGACGTGGGCTGTTCGTGGTGCGATTCGAAGCAATCGTGGAACTCCAGACTATTCCCTCCGGTTAGCGTGGACGAGATCGTTCAAAGGGCAATAGCATATCCTGCCAGGGCAGTGGTGGTAACGGGTGGCGAACCAACACTTTACCCTCTCGGGTACCTTTGCAGCGAGCTTAAAAAACATAACATCCAAACATTCCTTGAAACTTCAGGCGCTTACCCGCTTACAGGTCAATGGGATTGGGTTTGCCTATCTCCTAAACAGCAGCAGCCACCAGTGGATTTAAACTATTCAAAGGCCAACGAACTCAAGGTGATTATTGCCAAACAGGCCGACCTGTGCTGGGCAGAAGCAAATGCCCAAAGGGTTCGACCAGACTGCATGCTTTTTCTCCAACCCGAATGGAGCGTCCACGAAAGCATTACCCCCTTGCTGGTGGACTACATAAAGCAAAACCCAAAATGGAGAATATCGCTGCAGGCGCATAAGTTCATGCACATTCCGTAAGCTGAATAAAATTCGCTCTTTAACTCACTGCTACAAAAACCAAGCGGTTGTTAATAGCAAGGAGTATCCATAAAAAATAACCCAAATCATACATTTTACCTACTTTCGTTTACTTTTGTATATTGTAGCGTAGAATTTAGCTGCTGGCACACTACTGGACATCTCCAAAGCATGAAAAAAATACTCCTGCTCCTGATATTTCTGCTACCCATGCTTCTTAGTGCTCAATCACCTAAAAATCTGAGCACTAAAAATAAGCGGGCGGTGGCACGCTACAACGAAGCACTTGCTGCATATAACCGCTACAACCTGGACGAAGCGGAAAGGTTGCTGAAGGAGAGTATCAAAATAGAGCATAATTTTATTGAAGCTTACCTTGTGCTAACGCAGGTTTACTCTGAAAAGGGAGAACCTGAGAAAGCTATTTCTTCAGCAGAAAAGGCGGTAAGCATAAACAACAATTTTTTCCCCAAGACATACTTCAACTTGGGTGTTCTAAACTTCAGCATTGGAAACTACCAAAAAGCCCTGGAGTACTTCGAAAAGTATTTAACCTACCATGAAACATCCGGCAGCATGGTGGAACTTGCCAGAAATAATATCGAAAGATGCAGGTTTGCAATCCATGCTGTTGCCAACCCTGTTCCCTTCAACCCAGCCAACATAGGGGATAGCATAAATACCACTCTCGACGAGTACTGGCCCAGCCTATCGGTTGACGAGCGAACCATAGTTTACACCGTACGCTTACCAAAGGAACCAGAGGTAGGAATAAAGGGAACCAAATGGCAGGAAGACTTTTACACCAGCACACGAAACAAGGATGGAACCTGGAGCAAGGGAATACCGGTTGGCTCCCCGCTAAGCACGGTTTTTAACGAAGGAGCCCAATCGCTCTCATCTGATGGTAAAACCATGTACTACACCATTTGCCAAGGCGACTGCGACCTGTACTTCAGCACCATAAACTCTGACGGAAGTTGGGGACACCCATTGAAGCTTCCTCCCGCAATAAACTCCGAAAAATCATCGGAAAAACAACCATCCATCTCACCCGACGGACAAATGCTGTACTTTGTAAGCAACCGGCCGGGCGGACTTGGTGGATTTGACATCTGGGTATCGGTGAAGAACCCAAATGAAGTGTGGGGCAATGCTGTAAACCTTGGACAACCGGTAAACTCACCCGGCAACGAGCAGTCACCCTTTATACATTTTGACAATAAAACCCTATACTTTTCCTCAAACGACCATATAGGAATGGGTGGTCAGGATATCTTCGTTTCACACCTTACCGATTCTGGGAAATGGTCGGAACCCCTCAACCTGGGTTACCCTATAAACACTTGCAAAAATGAGGAAGGTCTGGTTGTAAACGCCATTGGCAAAACTGCCTACTACTCCTCCAACTACATACCGGATAAAGGAATGGACATTTACACATTTGAACTCTACCCCGAAATTCAACCCATTCCATCATCCTACGTAACCGGGACAATTAGGGACTACACCACGCTCAAACCGGTTGAAGCACATATTTCACTTATAGATTTGCAGAGCAAAAGGGAAACCATGAACTCCTATTCATCGGTAACAGGTGGGTTTATGGTTTGCCTCCCTTCGGACAACAGCTATGCGCTTTTTGCCCAAGCACCTGGATACCTGTTTTACTCGGAAAACTTTAACCTGAAAGGACTCTACTCCTTCGATAAACCCTACCATCTGGATGTGCTGCTAAAACCGGTTCGTCAAGGCGAGGTTACCATCATGCGCAATGTTTTTTTTGAAACCGATTCCTACGAGCTGTTGCCCGAGTCAACTGTTGAGCTGGACAGAGTGGTGGAAACCCTATCGCAAAACCCCACCATTAAAGTTGAAATTGGTGGCCATACCGATAATCAGGGGGCACCGGATTACAATCAAAAGCTGTCGGAACGGCGGGCTAAGTCGGTTGTGGACTACCTGCTGTCGAAATCGGTTTCGCCCGAAAGGGTTAGCTGGAAAGGTTATGGAGAATCCCAACCCGTTGCACCCAACAGCTCTCCCGAAGGTCGGGCAATGAACAGGCGCACCGAGCTAAAAATTTTGGAGAACTAACCACATTACCTGTACACTTTTGACCATCAGCCGCTGGCTGGATGACCTAAAACCCTTTTTAGCCTAATCCATGTAAAGAAATACAAGGCTAAACAATTTGAAATATAGGTATTAACAAGGGTATTAACATTTATTACCGGGTTACATCCGATTTTTTTGACCGCAACGGGTCAACGTAACAAAAAATCATTACTATATTTGCTAGGCGAATGTTGGATAAACACTAACAATAAAAAGGATGAAACATTTTTACCTAACCGCAACCCTGCTACTATTATTTACTACTGCTACATTTGCACAGGATACCCTCAACCCTGACACCGATATTATACCCGAAGATACCCTGCTGATCCAGTACATAAACGGAAACCTCGACAGCCTTTTAAACCTTTGGTATGTTCAGCAAACAGTAGATAGCAATAGCTTGGTAGCCAACATAGAAGACGACAGCGTGGGATTAACCGGTTACCCCGACTCATTCTACATTAAAAGGCTGCAATCCATCAACTCGCTTATTGAGCTGCCATTCAACAGCATAGTCAGGAACTACATCAACGTGTACACCCAGAAGAAGAAAAGCCAGGTTGAGGTGATGCTAGGACTAACCGACTACTACTTCCCCATATTTGAGGAGATACTCGATAAGTACCAGCTGCCACAGGAGCTAAGGTTTTTACCGGTAATAGAATCGGCGTTAAACCCCAAAGCTGTTTCTCGTGCCGGCGCCACAGGATTGTGGCAGTTCATGTATGGAACAGGTCGAAGGTATAACCTAACCGTTAACTCTTACGTTGACGAGCGTCGTGACCCAATTGCCTCAACGCACGCTGCAGCACGATTTCTGAGAGATCTCTACGCCATTTATGGAGACTGGACATTGGTGATTGCCGCCTACAACTGTGGTCCAGGCAACGTGAATAAGGCAATTCGGCGCTCGGGCGGCAAGCGCAACTACTGGGACATATACTACTACCTACCAAGAGAAACACGCGGCTACGTCCCGGCCTTTATAGCCGCCAGCTACACCTACTATTTTAGCCACGAGCATAACCTGGTTCCCCAGCCTATTAACATACCCCCTACTACCGATACCATTGTGATTAACGACATGCTTCACCTCCAACAGGTTTCCGAGGTGCTGGATATCCCTTTGGATATGCTCCGCGACCTTAACCCCCAGTACAAGCTCGACGTTATTCCCGGCAAGTTCAAGCCTTACGCCCTTAGGCTGCCGCTCGACGGAGTAGGACCTTTTATTGACAGAGAAAAAGATATCTATGCCTATAAGGACAGCCTGTTTTTTAACCCACGGGTAACCATTAGCCCAAATAAATATACATCATCCTCCCAGTACGATATACCATCGGGCTCAATCCGGTATGTTTACAGGGTAAAAGAAGGCGATGTATTAGGGATAATTGCCGAAAAATACGGTGTATCCGTGGGTCAGCTAAGGTCATGGAACAACCTTAGGGGCAACATCATTCGCATTGGACAGCGCCTGGTTATCTACATTCCTGAACGTACTGCAAATAAAATGGGGATTAGTGGCGACAAGAGCCAAACCTCATAGAGTTTTCACTCTAGCATGAATTGACACATTCATGGAAAGTATGACCTTACCAGCATAAGGCAGATGGGTTTTGCAAAACACCTACAAGCAATTCGCTATGGCACACAATCGTAATAAGGCAGCACTTTCTATTGCTCTTTCTTTTTTATTATTTGTAACTACCGCATGCTATTCCGGTAAAAAAACAGCCGATTATTCAACCGTAACCAACAATGCTTTTGCCTTTGTTGAGTACTACCAAACAACAGATGTTCAGGTAATGGCAGGTGAGTACCATGGCGGCAGGCGAATTGATTCGCCAACCTACGCATTCAACCCCGAGGACAGAACGCTTAACATATACCGTTACCCCGACGGGCTGCAACCCGATTCCGCTATAGTTGTTCTTGGTGTGGGCAAAATCTTAAAGAATGCTGCCGGAAGCGGGGTTTCCTCATTCCTCGTAGGGGCTAACCAACTCCCCTTTTCTTACAACGACCTGACAATAACCAGCCTGTCGAACAACAAGCTTTTCCTAACCTATCAAAACAAATCAATTACCCTTAAAGCCGGGGAGGAGTGGAAACACTATACCGAGAAAACCGACACCCTAAAGCTACAGGGCTTACCCGTTATTAAAACTATGCAAACCAGCACAATACGCTTTCACGGATTCCTGTCGAGGAATATCTTAAAAAAATAAAGGTATTCCAATGCACTAGTTTACACTTAAAACTGGAAGTTTTATATCTAAATTAACAATAAAATTGCTTAATATCATGATAAAACACTTACAAAGTATTAGGAAGTTGGCATTTACGGCCATTATTGGAGTAATGACCCTTACAGGGTATGCCGTTCCTAAGCATAATTTACCTATAACCATCACCCAGCCCGACGGCACAAAAATCAGCTGCTTTGTCAGCGGCGATGAGTTTCATAACTGGCTACACGACGCTGCAGGCTACACCATCATGCGTAATCCTGCAAACGGGTTCTACGTTTATGCTGTTGAAAAGAATGGGAAGCTGACGTCATCAGACTATGTTGTAGGAAAAGTAAATCCTCGAAACTCAAAGGATTTAAAGCCCTACGTGAATATTTCGCGTAATGAGTACCTGGCTAAACGCCACCGCAAGCAAACCGACAACCATCATGTAAACCTTGATATTACAAAAGGGACTAGCGGTATTGCCCCACTTAGAGCGGTTAAGGGTGTTACCATGAACAACATTGTGGTTTTTATCCGTTTTAAAGATGATGTTGTAGCCGATGAGAATATTTCCTACTACGAAAATGTTTACAACGGTTCGTCAGCATCGGTAGCCAACTACTACTCTACTGTTTCGTACGGTAAGTTCAGTGTTAGCTCCACCTTTTACCCCCAGCTCAACGGCACCCTTGTAACCTGGTATGTTGACGAGAACAACCGGAACTACTACCAACCCTACGATGCCACCACAAACCCAAATGGCTACAACCCCGACGCTTCGAACTACAACGATCCAACGAGTTCAACCTACCGGGAGCACACCCTGCTGAAAAAAGCGGTGGAGGCTGTTGGGGCAAGCATTCCAACCGGAATTAACCTTGATATAAATGGCGACAACTACATTGACGTAATTTCGTTCATTTTAGCCGGTAGCAATGACTCGTGGAACGACCTGCTGTGGCCCCACCAGTGGAGCCTCTGGTCGCAGAGTGCATTCATTAACGGTAAACAGGTTGGCGATTACACCCTTCAGCTGCAGTACTTCGGAGGTTCACAAATTGACCTGGGTACCCTCTGCCACGAAATGTTCCATGCAGTTGGCGCACCCGACCTATACCACTACGACGATGATCTAAACCTTAGTCCTGTCGGCTATTGGGATATCATGGAGGGAACCCTGGACTACCCCCAGAACATGGGCGCCCACATGAAGTACCTTTACGGGGGTTGGATTGACCAAATACCCGAAATTACTACTTCCGGCACCTACACGCTTTCACCTTTGGCCACATCTCCAACCGGCAACAGCTACAAAATCCCCTCGCCCAACAGCTACAGTGAGTACTTTGTAGTGGAGTACAGGAAAAAGGAATCCTACGACAGTGATTTACCGGGCAACGGACTTCTGGTGTACCGAATAAACTCGAAGCTTGAAGGAGTTGGAAATGCCGATGGGCCTCCCGATGAAGTTTACATATACCGGCCAAACGGAACCCCCACTTTAAACGGTTCCATTAACAGCGCACACTTCAACTCGTCCGTGGGGAGAACAAGCATAAACGACAACACGAACCCCAGCAGTTTTCTCACCGATGGAACGAACGGTGGCCTGAAAATTTCCAACATTACTGCCGCCGGTGAAACCATCTCGTTTGATGCAACAATAGACTTTATCCCCTACGTAGTGCTAAAAAATGACAGGGGCTATGCCACAGCAATTGGAGATGAAAGCACTACACTGACCGTTGCCACTCGCTTTACCACTCAAGATTTGGCATCGCTGGTAGGCAGAAAAATAAAGATGGTGGATTTCTACATCAGGGGAGGAGAGAATGGAAGCGATGTAACCACCAACGAAACGGTTAAGGTATGGGAAGGGGGAACCTATGGTAACCCGGGCTCCCTTATCTACTCAAAAAATATATCCTCAGAGGTTGTTCCCGACCAGTGGACGTCGCACACCCTCTCACAGCCCATCGTGATACAGCCCAACAAGGAGTACTGGGTGGGATATACCGCAACAGCGTCAGGAGGCTACCCCTTTGCCACCGATGGCGGCCCAATGGTAGCAGGCAAAGGAGGATGGATTTACATTAACAATCAATGGTATGAACTTATCAACATAAATTCCCAGCTCAACTACAACTTTCTGGTAAGGGCTGTGGTGGGGTCTGAAACCAACGATGCAGAAACCCTGACAGCCAATGCGGTAAATTTCAAGGTGTTTCCAAATCCTGCAAATGCCAGCTCACGGGTAAGCATAACCCTCCCAATGGCTGGTAGGGTAGCAGTTGACCTCTACAACATGCTTGGGCAGCGGGTTGGCGGTAGCATGCCCACCCACTATGAGGCCGGGGTGCAGTCCTTACCGCTAAGTGGTAATGAGCTATCAAATGGAATATACCTGCTTACCGTAACCTACGATTCCGGCACTCATCACACTGTTGAAACGCAAAAGATAGTGGTAGCCAGATAGGGTCAATTCCTTGATCTGATACAACCAAAAAAAGCAGGAGAAACACGCTCCTGCTTTTTTTTAATTTGAATATGCAGCTATAATATTACCATCGTATGCAGGGCAATCTTCAAAAAATTCTACCTTAAATTTAGGGTAAGAACGAAGCTTATACCATGAACTTTTACCAACTAGCTACAGACTGGAGCAACTCATCAAATTCAGCCGGAGAACCTTAGCCGAATAACAAGCAGCTATAGCCCTAGTTTCTCCCTTAGCTTCCTACCATCAGCCTCGTAGCCGGGCTTACCCAGCAGGGCAAACATGTTGCGTTTATAGGCCTCCACTCCGGGTTGGTCGAAGGGGTTAACCCCAAGCGTGTAGCCGCTCAGCGCACATGCCCTTTCAAAAAAGTAGAACAAGTAACCCACCCAGTAGGGTGAAAGTTCGGGAATACTGATAGAAATGCAGGGTACACCGCCATCGCTATGGGCAGCAATGGTTCCCATTTGGGCCATCAGGTTGACCTCCGAGAAGCGTTTACCCGAGAGGAAGTTTAGCTGATCGAGGTTATCGGGATCGTCTGGGACAACAAGGCGGTGGGAGGGTTTTTCGACCGAAAGAACAGTTTCGAAAAGCATACGTTCTCCTTCCTGGATGTACTGCCCCATGGAGTGAAGGTCGGTGGTGAAGTCAACGCCGGCGGGGAAAATTCCCTTACCTTCCTTTCCCTCGCTTTCGCCAAAAAGCTGCTTCCACCACTCGGTAAGGTAGTGAAGGCGTGGGGTGAAGTTAACCAAAATTTCCACCTTCTTGCCCTTTTGGTAAAGGGCATTGCGGGCTGCAGCATATATGCATGCGGGGTTCTGGTCAAAAGCTACAGATGAAGAGGTGTCGTCCATGGCTTTTCTGGCCCCTTCCACCAGCTTCACAATATCAATTCCGGCAATAGCAATGGGGAGTAAACCAACGGGTGTTAAAACCGAAAACCTTCCACCCACATCATCGGGAATGACAAAAGTACGGTATCCCTCGCTATCGGCCAGCTTACGCAGCGCTCCTTTCGACAGGTCAGTTATAGCCACAATACGACTTGCAGCCTCGGTTTTCCCAACCTGTCTCTCAAGATGCTGCTTCAGCACCCTAAAGGTTATGGCAGGTTCAGTGGTTGTGCCCGATTTGGAGATAACAACAATTGAGTAGCGCTTAGTTTCGAGGAGTTCGAGCAGTTCGGCATGGTAATCCTCACAAATGCTGTTTCCTGCAAAAATTATTTTAGGCAAAACGTCCTCGGTAAGCTGGGTAAAGCTGCTACTTAGTGAATCAATAGCGGCCTTTGCCCCCAGGTATGAACCCCCAATCCCAACTATCACCACTACATCACTTTTAGCCCGAAGCTCACTGGCTGTATGTTGTATATCGTAAAGTTGTTCCTTAGTAATACTTGAGGGTAAGTTGAGCCAACCCAGAAAATCACTACCTTTACCGGTACCCTGCTCAAGGAGCAGCTGATTTTGCGCTATTTTGGTTTTAAGGGCAAAGACTTCCTCCTTTGCTACCTGGGTATAAATGTTTGATAAGTCAACTTTCAACTGATTCATTTTTATAAATTAACGGGTTAAAATTTCATCTACCTTAGCTTTGCTGTCAACAGCTTCATCTCAATAGCAGGCGAGATATTCTCGTAAAGAATGTTGTAAACGGCGTTGGCTATGGGCATTTTAACATTATACTTTTTATTAATCTCCCAAATGCACTTAGCTGCATTATACCCCTCGGCCACCATGCTCATCTCCAGCATGGCCGATTTAACGCTGTAGCCCTTCCCAATCATGGTGCCGAAAGTGCGGTTCCGGCTAAACTGCGAGTAGCAGGTAACCAGCAAATCGCCCAGGTAGACCGAAGTACTTAGCCTTCGCTTACTGGGATATGTTTTCTTAAGAAATCGCTCAATTTCACGTTGGGCATTGCTGATAAGCACGGCCAAAAAGTTGTCGCCATAGTTAAGCCCGTGGGCAATTCCTGAGGCAACTGCATAAATATTCTTAAGCACAGCGCTATACTCTGTGCCATAAATATCCGTTCCAATATTAGTTTTGATGTAGTGTGTTTCAAAGTAGGACGCAACATGCTTAGCCTGAAGCTTGTCCTTGCAAGAAATTGTGAGGTATGAAAGCCTCTCCAGAGCTACCTCTTCTGCATGGGTAGGCCCACTAACAATTCCAATTCGGTCAAAAGGAACGCCATACTGCTGGTTAAAAAACTCGGCAATGGTGCAATCCATTCCGGGAACAATACCCTTGATTGCCGAGATAATAAACTTACCTTCTAAACTAACACTAAGGGGTTCCAGCCAGGCTTGAAAGTAGGTGGATGGAATAACGAAAAGTAAAATGTCGTATAATTTTGCAACCTCGTTGATATCGACGCTTAAATACAACTTTTTAACGTCAAACTCAACCGCACTAAGGTAGTTGGGGTTATGCCTGTACTTTTTAATATAGCCAATTAACTCCGGATCCCTAAGGCACCAGCCAATTGAGTCCTGTGTTTCATGTAGCACCTTTGCCAGTGCGGTTGCCCAGCTTCCGCTTCCAACTACGGCAATAGAAGGTTTTTTCTCAATCTCAGCATTTGTACTCATTTCAGATACTTGTAGGTTTGACGGTTCGCCTTAGGCTTACTACATTTGCACTTATACTTTTTGGTGTACTTAGCCTTTCCCGATTTTTGAACAACCGTTCTGTTGCTACACCCGAATAGGGGGAGCAATATCACAAAAGCAAGAATGAAAAGAATGCTCTTTTGATATGCAGAATGTGCTCCTGTCCGATTGCTCATTTGGATTGATGCTTTCGTGGATACAAAGGTAAAAAGAATTGCCAAGTATTCAATTTTACATGGAGGCCCAATAATCAGAATAGCGCTTACAGCATTGGTTGATATGTTGATATGCCTTTCAGTAAACCTGTGCTAATTGAAGTTGATGGAAAAACAAAATAACAAGGTTCCGCTCATAGGTTTCACTCCACAGGAGCTTTGCAGCACCATGCAGGAATATGGTGGAACTAGCTTTCAGGCTGAAAGCCTCATGCGCTGGATATACCGTAAACGCGAAAAGGATATTTCTACCTTCTCCGATATACCAAAAGCTATTCTGCAATCAGTTGAACAGTCCTATACGGTAGGTCTATACCCTCCAAAAGAAAGTAAACGGAGCGACGATGGCTCTGTGAAGTACCTGTTTGCCAACGGGCAAAACCAGGTTTTCGAAGCTGTAGCCATGAGTTCAGGCAATCGGCATACCCTATGCCTGTCAACCCAATCGGGGTGTAGAATGGGATGCAGATTTTGTCGCACAGGAAGCATCCGCTTTAATGGCAACCTATCAGCAGGCGACATCATCAACCAGGTGCTTAGCATACCAGATAGCAAAAGGTTGAACAGAATTGTGCTGATGGGTATGGGCGAACCGCTTGATAATTTGAAAGTTGTAAACAAAACGCTTGAAATCCTGACAGCCGATTGGGGTTGCGCCTTAGGTAAATCGAATATTACCATTTCAACAGTTGGTTTGCTTTCCGAACTGGAGGCCTTTCTAAAATCGCCCGGCTGTAACCTGGCAATTAGCCTGCATTCACCTTTTCCCGATGAAAGGGCAATGCTTATGCCCGTAGAAAGAACAAATCCAATACTTGAAATAATCAAGCTGCTCAAACACTACCCCCTAAAAAAACCGCTAAGGCTCACCTTTGAGTATGTCGCGTTAGGCAGCCTAAATCTATCTAAAAATCACGCCAGGGCAATAGCAACATTGCTAAGTGGACTAAGCTGCCATCTCAACATTATCCCATGGAACCGGCACAATGCAGCAACCTTCCAATCACCCACCAGCGACGAACTTACTAACTTTATGGAGCTCCTCAACGATGCAGGTATCCCGACAAACCTGCGCAAATCAATGGGAGGGGATATTGATGCGGCATGTGGCCAAATGGCGGGCAATGCCCCCCATTGAGACTAAAGCTGGATCAATCAAAATTTAATAATCCTAACAGTAAGCGCTTATGAGTGGCTAACCCGGAAAATTGTCTCGCCGAGAAATTTTTCGATACGGGCAAGCTGGGGTCTCTCCTTTTTGTTGACGAAAGTGATGGCCACGCCGTCGCTTTGGGCACGCGCAGTCCGGCCAATCCGATGAACGTAGTCTTCGGGATCGGCAGGAACGTTGTAGTTAACCACCAGGTCTATGTCCTCAATATCAATTCCACGCGCAACAATATCGGTAGCCACCAGCACCTGAAATTTTCGATTCCGGAAATCCCGAAGCACCTGTTCACGCTGGCTTTGCTCAAGGTCGGAATGAATTGCCCTTGCCATTATGCTTTCCCTTACCAGCTTGCGCTCAATGTCCTTTACTTCCATTTTTTTAGAAGCAAAAACCAGAACGCTTTGCACGTACTCCTTACCGGCCACCAACGACTGTAGCAATCCGATTTTTTCTGAATCCTCCACCATGTAAACCGCCTGCAAAATACTTTCGACAGGTTTAGAGACCGAAAGGCTTATTTCAACCGGATTGTCAAGGATAGTCTTGGCCAGCTGGCGGATTTTAGGAGGCATGGTTGCAGAGAACATCAAGGTTTGCCTTCGGGTTGGCAGCTGGGAGATAATCGCCGTGATATCGTCAAAAAAACCCATGTCGAGCATGCGGTCGGCCTCGTCAAGAATTAAATGCTCCAGCCTATCCAGCTTAACGTAGCCCATTTGAATATGCTGGAGGAGCCTTCCGGGAGTTGCAACTATAATATCAGCCCCCTGCTCCAGGGCCATGCGCTGCCGATCCCAGCTGTTGCCATCATTACCCCCGTAAACGGCAATGGAGCTGGTTGAAATGAAGTAGGCAAAACCCTCTACCTGCTGGTCAATCTGCAGGGCAAGTTCACGCGTAGGAACAATTATCAGGGTGTTTATGTAGCCTTCAGTGGTAGGCTTTTCGGCTATTTTACCCAGAATAGGCAGCAAAAAAGCAGCTGTTTTCCCAGTTCCGGTTTGTGCACAGGCTATTAAATCACGCCCCTGAAGAATTACCGGAATTGCCTGCTCCTGTATTGGGGTAGGATTTCCATACCCCATTGTCGAAATCCCCTCAAGTATGTGAGGATTAAGGTTTAACTCGCTAAAATTCAAGTTTAATGTTTGTTGATGTATTCGGATGCAAAGATACTGTTTTCAAATTTAGGTGAAAAAGTGCTGCTACCCTGCCTGGTGCTGGGTTAAATATTCAACCTAAAAGACGCGCAGAAGCGCTATTTCATGCTATCATAAATTTTCACCCCCCCCTTTTTTGGTCAAAATATTCATTAAATACTCTCTGTAAACCGCTACCATTCTGAATTATTTCATTTATAAATATTGCCCTACTCCGTTTTCTTATGCCTTTAGTTCTGGCTAATTGTGGGGAAGTAACCTGGTAGCTATAATTTTGTAAATTACTACTTTTGCAGCGAAAAGGAGCGGGTTATGAGGATTAAATTTTTCAGCATTAGCAATAGGTACAGGTACGTTTTTATTGATTTGGATAGAACTCTTTGGGATTTTGAGCGAAACAGCCTCGAAGCTCTACATGAGCTGTTTTCGGAATACAAGCTTGACTCGGTAGTTGCCGATGCCACAACATTTTCCCGCACGTATGTAAAGCACAACAACTACCTATGGAATAGCTACTGCAAAGGGGAGCTAACCAAGGAGGTGCTGCGATACAAACGATTTGATGCCACACTTTCCGAGTTAGGAGTAAACAATCACCAACTTGCAGCCAAACTTGGCGAGGAGTATCTCCGCATATTACCCTTAAAAACCATCCTAATTCCAAATGCCAAGGAGCTACTCGATTACCTTGCGCCAAAGTACGGGCTTATGATTCTGAGCAATGGCTTTCATGAAGTGCAGGTTGATAAGCTGAAAAGGTGTGGGCTGAATCACTACTTCGACAGGGTAGTAACCTCAGAACTTTCGGGCTACCATAAACCCGACCCACGCGCCTTCGGTTATGCACTTTCCAGTGCAAATATCAGAAAAAATCAGGGCATTATGGTGGGAGACGATTTAGAGGTAGATATAGTTGGGGCCAGGAAGTTTGGGATGGACCAAATCTTCTTCAACCCAGAAAGGAAACCGCACGGGGAAAAAGTAACCTACGAGGTGGAAACCCTTAAGGAAATCACCCAAATACTCTAAAGCGGGAAAAAGCTGCAAATTTTCTTTTGCAGGAAAATATAAAGAGTTGTAAATCTGGGGCATATCAATTAATCTTCAAAAACACTCTACACCTACATCCTCTCTTGATACGCTACTAGTTCAACTAAAAAGGAATATCGCTGCTATCAACCCCTTGCCCGGAGAGAAAATCATAATCCCCGTGGGTATCCTCGTTCATTTTAGAGCTGAAGGTTACGGGCACCGACGAGGTGAAAGGTGAATGCGAGGGCTGAATATCGCCATAGTGCACGTCGTCGAAATCGGAAAATTTCGCCATCTCCTTACGGAAGTTAAGCTTAATATCATCAACAGGGCCATTACGATGCTTGGCCACAATAATTTCGGCAATCCCCTGGGTGGAATTTCCATCCTCATCCTCCATAAAACCATAGTACTCCGGCCGGTGAATGAAAATCACCACGTCGGCATCCTGCTCAATAGCACCTGACTCCCTAAGATCGGAGAGCTGCGGTCGTTTATATCCCCCTCGTGTTTCAACCGAGCGGTTGAGCTGCGAAAGGGCAATAATGGGAACGTTTAGCTCCTTGGCAATTGCCTTCAATGAGCGGGAAATGGTGCTTACCTCCTGCTCACGATTGCCCTTGGTTTCTGAAGGGCCGGTCATAAGCTGCAGGTAGTCAATAATTATCACGCCCACATCATACTGTGCCTTGAGTCGTCGGCACTTTGCCCTAAACTCGAAAAGGGAAAGTGCGGGTGTATCGTCAATAAAGATTTTGGCTTCCGAAAGATTTTTAATTTTAACGGTAAGCTGAGTCCACTCGCTTTGGTCGATCCGGCCATTGCGGATTTTTTCGGACGCAATTCCCGACTCGCTAACAATAAGCCTGTTCACCAGCTGCAGGTTCGACATCTCGAGCGAGAAGAACGCAACCGGAACGTCGTGGTCAACCGCCATGTTCCTGGCCATGGAAAGAACGAAGGCAGTTTTACCCATGGATGGACGGGCGGCTACGATAATGAGGTCGGAATTCTGCCATCCCGATGTAAGCCTGTCGAGCGCTGTGAAGCCCGAAGGCACACCGCTTAACCCGTCTTCCCTCTTCCCCGCTTCCTCAATCTGCTTAATTGCCTTTTTTATGATGGTGGTAATGGGTTGCGTATCGCTTTTAATGTTTCCCTCTGCAACTTTAAACAGCTCCATTTCGGAGTAATCGAGCAGCTCATCAACGTCCACATCTTCATCGAACGACCTGTTTTGAATATCGGTTGAAACCCGTATCAGCTCACGCTGAATAAACTTTTGGGCAATAATCTTAGCATGGTATTCCAGATGGGCTGCTGACCCCACCTTGGTGGTAAGTTGTGCCAGAAAAGCGGCTCCTCCAATCTCCTCCAACTTGTTCTGCCTCCTAAGCTCCTCGGTAACCGTAAACAGGTCGATGGGCTCCAGCCTGGATGATAAATCCTGTATGGCCTTAAAAATTTCCTGGTGGGTCTCCTTATAGAAGCATTCGGGTTTAAGAATTTCGCTGACTATGACAACAGCATCCTTTTCCACCATAATAGCGCCCAGCACTGCTTCTTCAAGTTCAATTGCCTGCGGGGGCACCTTGCCCATTTCTGCCGCGAGGGGTTTAGCCACCCTGGTCTTCCTGCTGCCTGTAGGGTTCTTTTCTGCCATATCATTTTTCTTAGCCCACAAAGGTAAGAATAGCCCAGCTCTTAACCCCAATGGGTGGCAAAGTGTTTTTTAACAAAAGAGACAGGCTTACAAACAAGTTATTAACCACACTAAAATATTGGTTGATGCTTAGCTAATTTTAATACTCTTGTTCCATAACGCTTTGCTATCTTTGGGGGCAAATGTCAACCTGCATGAACCGGGTCATACTCTTTTCACTTACTGCTCTTGTGCTCCTCATTTCCTGCAAACCCAACAGGACTGAGAGGATTGACCCGACCAATGTTCCAGCTAGCATTCAGCTGGAGAGGTTTGAGCAGGATTTATTTTCTGCTTCGCCCGACAGCCTGCAGACCCTAGTACCCGAGTTAAGAAAGAAGTACGGGCGTTTTGTCGATTTATTCTCCGAGGGAATTATCCATATTGGAAAAACCGACAGCCCCGAGTACTGCAATTACCTGTCGCAATTTCTAAGCGATACCATGGTGCAAAACGCCTACCGATTATCGCAGCAAAAGTTCCAAAACATAAGCAGTATTAAGGTCTGCCTTAATGAAGCATTCAATAGATTTCACTGCTACTTCCCCGATAAGCCAGTTCCAAAAATTTACACGTTTGTCTCGGGGTACAACCTTTCGTTGGCCGTTGACGACAGCATTCTGGCTATTGGGCTTGACCGATATCTGGGCAGCAATACCGTTCAGTATAAGCTGCTGGGTATTCCTCGCTACCAGGTGAGAAACATGCGTCCAGAAAAGATACCTTCGGATGCCATTCGCGCCTGGATGTATGGTTCGTTCAGCTTCCACGACTCTACTGACAACCTGCTAAGCAACCTAATATATGAGGGACAGGTGATGTACCTTACCAAGCAAATGCTACCGCAGGAGTCCGATTCGCTGATTTTTGGTTTCACACCCAGCCAGCACCGCTGGTGCCTGAAAAACGAGAAAGCGATGTGGACTAATTTAATTGAGAATAAGCTTCTTTTTAGCACCAACACGCTGGATATTAACAAGTTTATTAATGATGCACCCTTTACCTCGGGATTTCCACAGGAGTCGCCAGGCAGGGCTGCCGTTTGGATAGGCTACAGAATTGTGGAATCGTTGATGAAAAATAACGATACCCTTACCCTAAGCGAAATGATGGGCATATCCGACTACCAAAAGTTTCTGGCAATGTCGAGGTATAAACCTAGATAGTAAGCTACTTGCAAATTTCACTTTTAAAGATTTTCAAAACGAAGTAGAAATAGCATTAGCATGAACCCCAATTGCATTTTTAAAAAGCTGAAGGCACCAACAAAATGGACCAAAAAACCATCAAAGCATAAACAAAAAATGAAACAGCTTGTTGCTAATCATTAATATCAGTAAGTAATAGCGCAACAACATCATTTAATTTTCAACTTACCTGTCTTTTAAATTTTCATATTCAACCCTTTGGAACCTACAAAGTATAAATACAAACTATTTTAAATATCTATTATAATGAAATCAGACATTGAAATTGCCCATGAGGTTAAAATGAAGCCAGTTACCGAAATAGCGGGCAAACTGGGAATTGATGCGGACGACCTGGTGCTTTACGGGAAGTACAAGGCTAAGGTGCCGCTAAAGTATATCGACAAAAACAAGTACCAGAAAAACAAGCTGGTGCTGGTTTCGGCCATTTCACCCACCCCAGCAGGTGAAGGGAAAACAACGGTTTCAATAGGCCTGGCGCAAGCGCTTAACCGGTTGGGAAAGCAGACTACGGTGGTTCTTCGTGAGCCCTCATTAGGCCCGGTATTTGGAGTAAAGGGTGGTGCCACCGGTGGCGGATACTCCCAGGTGCTTCCTATGGAGGACATCAACCTGCACTTCACCGGCGATTTTGCCGCCATCGAACGTGCCCATAACCTGTTGGCAGCCCTGATTGACAACAACATCCAAAGCAAAAAACGCTCACTCGGTATAGACCCCCGAACCGTAAGGTGGAAAAGGATTATGGACATGAACGACCGCTCGCTCCGACACATCATCGTTGGGCTGGGAGGAACATCACATGGCGTCCCTCGCGAAACGGGATTTGACATTACCGCAGCATCGGAGGTTATGGCCATTCTTTGCCTGGCCGAGAATATCGACGACCTGAAAAAAAGGCTGGGCAACATCTTTATTGGTTTCACATATGACAAAAAGCCCATCTACGCCCGCGACCTAAACGCCCAGGGAGCAATGGCTGCCCTACTGCGCGATGCCATCATGCCAAACCTGGTTCAAACTATTGAGGGTACCCCGGCCATTATCCATGGAGGCCCATTCGCCAACATAGCCCAGGGAACCAACTCGGTTCTAGCCACCAAGCTGGGCCTGTCGCTCAGCGACTTTGTAGTTACCGAGGCTGGATTTGGGTTTGACCTTGGCGCCGAAAAGTTTATCGATATCAAGTGCGAGTATGCCGGCTTAAACCCCAACACCGTGGTTCTGGTTGCAACTGTAAGAGCGTTAAAGTACCATGGCAATAAACCGTTGAAGGAAGTATCGCAGCCCGATTTGGAGGCGCTCAAAAGAGGAATTGGCAACCTGCAGAAACATGTAGAAAACATGAAGCAATTCGGTATATGCCCGGTGGTAGCCATCAACCGCTTTACCTCCGATACCGATGAGGAGGTTGAGTATATCAAACAGGTGTGCCGTGATATGTCCGTTCAAGTAGCCGCTGTTGATGTTTGGGGAAAAGGTGGAGAAGGAGCTATTGAGCTGGCCGAAATTGTGAACAAAATTGCATCGAGCTGCTCTGCTCAGCACAAAACTCTTTACGATTGGAGCTGGACGCCCGAGTTAAAAATTGAAACCCTGGCCAAGAGGATATACGGCGCTGAGGCGGTTGACTACACCCCCCAGGCAAAAGCTGACCTGGAAAAGGTTTACTCCCTTGGCCTCGATAAGCTACCCATATGCGTAGCCAAGACCCAAAAATCGCTATCGGACAACCCCGACCTGTTGGGTCGTCCAAAGGATTTTGTAGTAACCGTGCGGGAAATTGAAGTGGCCTCCGGAGCGGGATTTATTATCCCCATAACCGGCCAGATTATGCGTATGCCCGGGTTGCCCGATGAACCCGCAGCCGAACGAATGGATGTGGATAACAACGGAGTAATTACTGGGTTGTTCTAATTATCTAAATACTAAATGAACAAGAGTTAAGGAGACGGGTTCAAATAACCTGCCTCCTTTTCTTTTTAAAAGGCCAGCTCCACCATAAATTCGATTACCTCCTCAACCATGCCACTACTTTCATTACGGCTGTAATCAACAACAAGTTTATTGCGTCTAAATAAACTATAGGCAACTCCTACCACGCTCTGCGTAATGTTTCCAAATTCAGAGAGATTTCGACCCTTAACATAATCGTAACGGCCAAAGATGGAGAGCCTATCCCGTAACAACTTAAACTCAACAAAAGCACTCCATCCCCATACCTTATAGGAAACACCAAGGGTGTCGGCTAAAGAACCGCTATAATTACCAACACTGCTAAACACCTGCCCACAAAGTGTAACGGGCTGGCCCTGGTACGACAGCACACCCACGTTGGTATTCCAATCGGGAGAAAGCGTGGTGTTTCCCTTTCCGGTTGCCCCTGTATAGGATAGCTGTAAACCGGGAATCATGTCTGGTAAGGGACGTAGGGTTAACCGGTACTGTAAGGTCTTGTTATTGTTTTCCTCTATGTTATGGTAACCGCCGCCATTATACACACCAATGGCCAACGATCCATACCTGCCGGGATAGTCACTACCAACCCGTGTCTGGTAACCTTCATTAAGTGTTCCTCCCAGCAATGCAGCTGCCATCACCCCAAAATCGGCTGAAATCAAAATATCTGACTTCTCTAGAAAATGGTTACCCTGAATCCTATAGGGGTTGATTTTCTCCTCAAACTCAATCCACGGAGTGAACACCTCTCCTATAAATACAGCAGGATTGGTAAAAATCCAGAAATCACCCGGCTCTTCCAGCTTCATATAGCAGTACTTGAGCCGCATTTCCATATCACCCTGACCATCTCCCTCGCGATCGAGAGTAATATCAGGGGTTATTCTTCCCGAAATATTCTTGTTAAGCGATTTTATGAAGTTGATATAGCCTCGCTTTACAGTAAATTCATTAGTGCTCCCACTATTTCCGATAAAGTAGCGGTAACCTAAGAAAATTTGAGTAGAAACTGAAATATCATTCGGCTTGTTAGCCGACAATTCCTGATTATTAAATCTAAGAGTGTCAGCAACCTGTTGCCCAAAAACTTTGGGAAAAGTGAGGAGAAGTAGAATCGTAAGAATAAACCAACCCTTCATCATTTTAACATTTTTAGCAAAAATATGTAAACATCCCAACTGGTGCAACCATGTTAGGAGTTGCTGCCCCACTAAAAAATATGTAGATTTGCAAAGAAATCTAAAAATCCAGGTAGCATGAAATTTTTCATTGACACGGCAAATCTTGACCAAATTCGAGAAGCTAACGATTTGGGCGTTCTTGATGGAGTTACCACCAACCCTTCGCTGATGGCCAAGGAGAACATCAGGGGTAGTGAGAATATTAAAAAGCACTATGTTGATATCTGCCACATAGTAAAGGGTGATGTTAGCGCCGAGGTAATTGCCACCGATTACGAAGGAATGATAAGAGAAGGCAAGGAGCTAGCTGCACTCCACCCTCAGATTGTTGTGAAGGTTCCGTGCATACGGGAGGGCATTAAGGCGATAAAGCATTTCTCCGATAGCGGTATCCGTACAAACTGCACGCTGGTTTTCTCGGCAGGACAGGCGCTACTTGCTGCAAAGGCTGGGGCAACCTATGTTTCTCCCTTCATTGGTAGGTTAGACGACACTTCCACCGATGGTGTTGCGCTTATCCGGCAAATTGTTGAAATCTACAGGCACTACGGTTACCAAACCAAGGTGCTGGCTGCCTCCATTCGTCATACCATGCACATTATCCAGTGTTTAGAGGCAGGAGCCGATGTTGCAACATGCCCATTGAATGCAATTCTTGGGCTACTCAACCATCCCCTTACTGACATCGGACTTCAGAAGTTCCTCGACGACTTTAAAAAGGTTAACGGTTAATGCCCGAGTGCCTCTACATTAAAATGTACCCTCAGAACCTCAACCCCCGCGATATTGAGCGTGCGGTTGAGGTGCTGAAGCGCGGCGGAGTCATCATTTATCCCACCGATACGGTTTACGGCATTGGGTGCGACATCACCAACACCAAGGCGGTGGAGCGCATCATCAAGATAAAGGGAATGAAGCCTAAGGAGGCCAATTTTTCATTTATCTGCCACGACCTTAGCCACATAGCCGATTTTGCCCGGGTGGATAACAGCACATTCAGGCTGATGAAAAAGAATTTGCCCGGCCCATTTACCTTTATCCTCCCCGGTCTTAACCGGGTTCCCGATTACTTCCTAAGCCGCCGTAAAACAGTGGGTATCCGCATTCCCAACCATCCCATACCCGTTGAAATTGTCCGTCAGCTGGGAAACCCCATCCTCACCACATCGCTAAAGGACAGCGACGAGGTGATTGAGTACACCACCGATCCCGAGCTAATTTTTGAAAACTACCAGAATTTGGTTGACCTGGTTATTGACGGAGGCGCAGGTAATAATATTCCTTCAACGGTTGTTGACTGTACAGGCGACGAACCAGCTATAATCCGTGAAGGGTTGGGCGAACTTGTCTTTTAACCCTACCATGCAACATTCCATCACGCTGGCTATTCTTGCCAGTGGCAAAGCTACCAGAATGGGTAGAGTTGGTAAGGCTTTTTTAAAAGTTGAAAGAAAAACCAATAATTCAAAGAATTTACGAAAGCCTTTCGAGCTTATTTACCCAAGTAATCAAAATCACAAACACCACAAGTACAGAATATCGGACTCCGTCAAATATTTACCCCGACACGTTGAATAAGGGCTGTCCTCTAGGCGGTTTACATTCTGCCCTGTTCCACTCCTTCACGGAACTTGTATTTATAGCTGCATCGGATACGCCCTGCCCCGATAGAAATTTTGCCTAAAAAATCATACAGGGTCATTTCAGCATCAAGCCAATGACGGAGATATTTGCACCTAGTATAAACGGGCTTGCCGAACCTTGATTTGGAATTTACTCAAAAACGGAGCCTTTCCATGGTTGAAGAAACCTTATGGGATGGTTTTGATCATATCATATCAGAATTGCATCGGGCTTGTGTAACCAATCACATGGATTTGCCCCCTACCCCTTCTGCTAAAGGCGCTTGTTACAACATCAACTTGCCTGCCGACCTGAATAATTTACCAGCCAAAGAAAGCCTGGGTAGCGTGTTGTCTAGACAAAAGCAAGCTAAAATCAAAGAAAGCTTGTCGGGCTCTGAGTGAAACTGTCGGGTTTCTGACGGAACAAGTCCGACCTTCGACAGATTCGTTTCTCCAGGGACTCCGGGCAGATTTTGGATATAAAAAAGAAAACCCTTTGCAGATTTCAGGTGCAAAGGGTTAAGTATTCTGATCGGGCAACCTTTCACATTTCAGCGACTTGTCTAGTCCTCCCGGGGCTAGCATCAAGTATTCGCTTCAACGTATGGTTGCTAAAAGTTAAAACTGCGCAATTTTTTCCTTGTTATACTTACCGGCAGCTAACCTGTCGCGCACCACCCTGAATGCCTCAACAGTTTCCTTTACATCGTTAAGGGTGTGGGCTGCTGTAGGTATCAACCTTAGCATAATTTGGCCTTTGGGAACCACAGGGTAAACTACCATAGAGCAGAAAACGCCGAAGTTTTCACGAAGGTCGAAAATCATATTGGCGGCCTCAGGTATTCCGCCGAACATGTAAACCGGCGTAACCGGCGATTGGGTACGGCCAAGGTCAAAACCTATCTCCCTAAGTCCTTTTTGCAGCTCGCCTGCAATATTCCAGAGATTCTCCCTAAGCTCGGGATGGGATTTCAAAATTTCGAGCCGCTTCTGAATACCCAGCACCATTGCCATAGGAAGCGATTTTGCAAAAATTTGAGAGCGCATGTTGTAGGCCAGGAAGCGGATAACGTGCTCTTGTGAGGCAACAAAAGCTCCTATTCCGGCCATACTCTTGGCAAAGGTAGCAAAGTAGATATCAACCTGATCCTGCACTCCAAAATGCTCGGAAGTACCTGCCCCAGTTGCACCCATAGTGCCAAAACCATGAGCATCGTCAACCAGAATGCGAAAGTTAAACTCCTTTTTTAGGTCAGTAATAGCCTTCAGGTTACCAAGGTCACCGGCCATCCCGAATACGCCTTCTGTAACTAGCAAGATGCCGCCCCCTGTTTTCTCAACAACAGCTGTAGCATGTTCCAGCTGCTTACGGCAGCTTTCCATGTCGTTATGCTGGTAAACAAAACGTTTGCCGGGGAATATTCTAAGCCCGTCAATAATGCAGGCATGGGATTCGGAATCGTAAATAACCACATCGTTCCTGCCAAGCAGCGTATCTATAATAGAAACCATCCCCTGATAACCATAGTTGAGTACGTAGGCAGAGGGCTTTCCTACAAACCTGGCAAGTTCCTCCTCCAGCTCCTCGTGCTTACGGGTTTGACCACTCATCATCCGGGCACCCATGGGGTAAGCCAACCCATACTGCGCAGCAGCCTCGGCATCTGCCTTTCTAACTTCTGGCAGGTTTGCAAGCCCCAGGTAGTTGTTTAGGCTCCAGTTTAGCACCCTTTTGCCCCTAAAAATCATGTGCGGTTCAATTTCTCCTTCCAACTTCGGGAAAGAAAAATACCCGTGGCTCTGGCTTTGCCATTGCCCAATGGGCCCCATGTTATCAATTTTATCAAAAATATCCACTGCTGTAAATTTTAAAAGTTAAGATGGAATGAATAAAGTGTTAAAATTTAGCCGCAAATCTAGCTCAATTTTATTAAAAAAACGTCCTTTATTTCAATATTGAAAAAATTGAAACATCCCGTAAAAAGATTTATAAAGCCAGCTAACTTGTATGTAGAGTAAAGATTATCAGCAGCATACAAACAGAAAGCGCTCACCAACAGCAAACTTCTGCCTGAGGGAAACCGTAAGCATCAGCTGGTTCCATCACCTAAACTACCGATCTTACAAAAGAATACCAAACAAGTTTTTCAAACATTTGATCGGAAAAGTAGCTGCCCTACGACCCACACAGTAAAATATCAAAGAAAGATATAACCTTTCTTACCCAAAAATCCTCGATACCCTGCAAGGGTAATTAACCTTTTTTAGATGTACAGCTTGTTTCAAGTTTTAATTTACCGCTAAGTTTTATAACTTTGCCTGCTATTTTATGCTACTGCAAGCTGCAAAACAGCCTACGAAAAAGGGCTCAAATAGCAGTTTGTTTAATTTTCAGCTAAAGAGAGTAAGCAGCATTAAACAAGCCCTATAATGACAAAACACAGAGATACCAAGGGAATTTTATTTCTTTTTACAATTCTTGCCACCATTTTCATGGTTTCTTGCAGCGGTTATGAAAAACTCCTGAAGAGTAAGGATTACGAGTATAAGTACAAAAAAGCACTGGAGTACTACGAAAAAAAAGAACATTACCGCTACACCACGCTGCTGGAGCAGCTATCGCCCATCTACAAGGGAACCTTTAGATCGGATACTATAGAATACTACATTGCACAAGGCTACTACTACCAGGGCGACTACCTGCTTGCTGGTCATAGCTATGACAAGTTTAGGCAGACATTTCAACGAAGCGCTTTTACCGAGGATGCCGAGTTCATGTATGCCTACTGCTTCTATAAATCTTCACCCCGTCCGGAACTCGACCAGGCCAGTACCCAGGAAGCAATTGAGGCTTTCGTGGAATTTCTCACCCGCTTTCCTAATACCAACCGTAGGACCGAGGTTAACGGGTTGCTCACCGAGCTCAGGGAAAAATTGGTGGAAAAGTCCTACCTCAGCTCTAAGCTATACTATAAAATTGGCGATTATAAGGCTGCAATCGTCGCCATTCAGAACAGCTTGAAGGATTTTCCAAACAGTAAGTACCGTGAAGAGCTATCCTACCTGCTGGTTAAATCGTCGTACCTGCTTGCCGAAAACAGCATTCCCAATAAGCAAAGGGAACGCTACCAAAATACCATTGACCAGTACTATACCTTTGTTGGCGAGTTTCCGGAATCACCCTACTTGCCCGAGGCTAAAAAGATGTATGAGAGCTCAATGAAAGTTTTGCAAATCAACTAACAATCAATAGTAAACCCATGGATTTAAAAAAAATGAACGTTCCGGCTTCGACCATCACGCGCAACCTTGACGAGCTAGATAAGGAAACCGGGAATATTTACCAAACGGTCAGAATTATTGCCAAAAGGGCTAACAAGCTGAGCGTTGACATTAAGCAGGAGCTAAACCATAAGCTCGAGGAGTTTGCCTACTACACCGATAACCTTGAAGAGGTGTTTGAAAACAGGGAGCAAATAGAAATTTCAAAGTACTACGAGAAGCTGCCTAAACCAACCCTTATTGCCATTCAGGAATTTATGGATGGAAAGCTTTACTACAAAATGGTTGATAACACCGAAGTTACCAACCAGTAATGCGTCTTGCGGGGAAACATATAATTCTTGGCGTTACCGGCAGCATTGCAGCCTACAAGGCAGCTATTCTTACACGTCTGCTGATTAAAGAAGGTGCTGAGGTTAAGGTTATTATGACCCCTCATGCCAAGGAGTTCATCACCCCGCTTACCCTGGCAACCCTTTCAAAAAACCCCATTCTGGTTGACTTCTTTAACCCCGAGAATGGCGGGTGGAATAGTCATGTTGATTTGGGACTTTGGGCAGACCTGTTTCTGATAGCTCCAGCCTCGGCTAACACCATGGCAAAAATGGCAAGTGGTGTTGCCGATAACCTGCTGCTCACCACATACCTCTCGGCCAGATGCCCTGTTATGCTGGCTCCCGCCATGGATATGGATATGTATAGCCATCCCGCTACACAAAAAAATATTCAGATTCTTAAAAGTTACGGGAATATTTTTGTTGAGGCTGCTACAGGGGAACTAGCCAGCGGGCTATCCGGCAAAGGCAGAATGGAGGAACCCGAAAATATTCTACAACACGTAGTCAACCTTTTTTTGGCGGCTAACCGGTTTAATGGATACAAGGTACTAATAACCTCGGGTCCTACTTATGAACCCATCGATCCCGTTCGCTTTATTGGTAATTATTCCAGCGGAAAAATGGGAACTGCCATTGCCACCGCCATTGCGCAACAAGGAGCACAGGTTACCTTCATCACTGGTCCGGCAGCTGTTGAACCACAACATCCTTCGGTTAAAATTGTCAGGGTTAAAACCGCCTCCGAAATGCTGGAGCAGGCAAAAAATGAATTTGACAGCTGTCAGGTTGCCATTCTTGCAGCAGCAGTGGCAGATTTCGCTCCAGCTAACACCTCAACCGATAAAATTAAAAGGGGGAAGGAAAATCTTGACCTACAACTTGAGCCGACAACAGATATTGCGGAAACACTCGGTAAGATGAAGCGGCAGAATCAAATCATCGTCGGTTTTGCCCTTGAAACCCACAACGAGGTTGAAAATGCCATTGACAAGCTAACCCGAAAAAACCTGGACATCATAGTACTTAACTCCCTGAACGATGCCGGCGCTGGTTTTGGCCATAACACCAACAAGATTACCCTAATTGACCGCAATGGTAAGCAAAAATCCTTTGAGCTAAAGCCTAAATCAGAGGTAGCCCAAGATATAGCCAACGCCATAATTGACCTGCTTCAACAAGCAAAATAGTACAAACCAACGGGAATCGCCATGCACAAGTCTTTTGCTAAGCTGATGTTAACCCTTCTGCTCATTGCCCCGCTGGTACTCGATGGACAGGAGTTAAGGTGCAATGTGCAGATTAACTCCCAAAAAATTCAGGGCACTAATCGCACTATTTTTCAAACGCTCCAAACAGCCATCTACGAGTTCATGAACAACACGGCATGGACTAACCACGTTTACGGTTTCGACGAGCGTATTGAATGCAGCATAATGCTTAACATCACCGAACAGCTGGGATCTGACGAATTTAAGGGAACCCTCCAGGTACAATCGCGCCGGCCGGTATTCAACTCGTCCTACAACACCACCATGCTCAACTTTCAGGATAACAACCTGCACTTTCGCTATAGAGAATTTGACAAGATTGAGTTCTCCGAAAACAGCCATCTCAGCAATCTTTCATCCATTCTGGCGTTCTACGCTTACATTATACTAGGAATTGACTACGATTCATTTTCCATGCTTGGCGGTACCGATTATCTCCTTAAAGCCGAAAAAGTAGTGAACAACGCCCAGAATGCACCTGAGCGGGGATGGAAAGCCTACGAGGGAAACCGAAAGAACAGGTACTGGATGATTGAAAACCTTCTAAACTCCAAATACCGGCCTCTTCGAGAGGTGCTCTACCGTTACCATCGCTTAGGACTAGACCGGATGAGCGATAAGGCAGTGGAGGGTAGAGCAGAAATAGCTGAGTGTATGGCCACCCTTCAAAAGGTATACCGCGAAAAGCCCGACCCTTACCTCTTTGCCCTGCAGCTTTTCTTTGACGCCAAAAGTGACGAGCTGGTAAATATTTTCTCGGAATCGTTCCCCTCCGAAAAGGCCAGGGTAGTTAACATTCTTACCGAAATTGACAATGCCAACGCTGGCAAGTACCAGAAAATACTGGAGCAAAAGAATAGCTAGCCTAAACCCCTTGTGCCGATGCTTCGGAAACTCTACATACAAAACTACGCCATAATTGATGAGCTGACCATAGAGTTTCAACCTGGCCTGAATATCATTACAGGTGAAACCGGAGCCGGAAAATCAATCCTGCTGGGAGCGCTCATGCTCATTCTGGGCCAAAGGGTTGATGCGTCTATACTGAAAGACCAGTCAAAAAGCTGCATAGTTGAGGGGGAGTTTGACATCAGCAGCTACGACCTTGATGACTTTTTCCGAGTAAACGATTTGGATTACAACCCAACTACCATTGTCCGCAGACAGATAGGCGAATCGGGCAAATCAAGGGCTTTCATAAACGAGATTCCGGTTAACCTCACACTTCTTAAGGAACTAGGTGACCGCCTCATAGACATTCATTCACAGCATCAAAACCTCCTGCTGGGAACCTCCCGCTTTCAGCTTAATGTGGTTGACACCTACGCCATTCCCAAAAACTTGCAATCCGCCTACCTAGAAACGTACTTAAACTACCGCCAGCTTGAGGCTGAGCTAAAAAAACTTGAAGACGAAGCAGCAAATTTTGGTCGAGATTTTGACTACCTGCAGCACCAGCTGGAGGAGCTACGCGCTGCTAACCTTAAAGAGGGCGAGCTGGAGGAACTGGAGATTGAACAAGCAAAACTTACCCACGCAACCGAAATTAAATCGGCATTGGAATTCACCATAAATGCAGCTAGCAACGACGAAACATCGGCCATAGCCCTGCTAAAAGAAGCTTCTGCAAGCCTTAAAAAAATATCGCCCTACTATCCTGCTGCCGATGAGCTGGAACATCGTTTGGAAAGCTGCCGCATTGAGCTGAGGGATATTGTAGATGAAGCGGAGCGACGCAGCTCACAGGTTAATGTTGACGACGAGCTGCTGGCTAGCGTATCGCAGCGTATCGACCTGCTCTACACCCTACTGCAAAAACACCGTAAGGGAACCATGACCGAGCTGATTGCCTACCGTAACTCGATAGAGGAAAGGGTAAACCACATTTCTGGGATGGAGTTTAACCTGGAAACAAGACGCAAGGATCTGGAGCGTAGAGGACATGAACTTAGAAAGAAAGCAGACGAGCTGTCAATCCTAAGGCGAAAAGCAGCAGCGCCCATTGAACAAAGCATAACAGAACTGCTTATCCAACTTGGAATTAAGCATGCCATTTTTAAGGTTGATATTCAGCCTGTTAACGAATTCCAACCTTGGGGAACCGATAGGGTAACCTTTTACTTCTCGGCCAACAGCCAGATTCCACCCATGGAGCTTTCAAAAATTGCCTCGGGAGGCGAGCTGTCGCGAGTCATGCTCAGCTTAAAATCGCTACTGGTTAAAGCCTCGGGACTTCCAACCATAATATTTGATGAAATTGACACCGGTGTTTCCGGAGAAATTGCCGATAAGATGGGCAGCATCATCCACACCATGGCTAAGAACATGCAGGTAATAAATATCACCCATCTTCCCCAAATAGCGGCTAAGGGCAAAACACACTTTTTGGTTTACAAGGAAAATCAGGAGCTGCGCTCCACAACAGGAATAAAACTACTCACCCCGGAAGAAAGGGTTGTTGAAATTGCCAAAATGCTTAGTGGGGAAAAGATGTCCGATGCTGCAATTTTAAATGCCAGAGAGCTGCTAAAATCAAACGGTAGCCTAAACTAAACTAAACTAAACAAAAATTTACCTTTATTGTTTAGTATTTGTTAAACCTAATTTTGTGATATGGCCTACAACTTACTAAAAGGGAAAAAGGGGCTAATTTTTGGCGCCTTAAACGAGAAATCCATTGCGTGGAAGGTAGCCGAGAGAGCTCACGAAGAGGGTGCAGAAATAGTGCTCTCTAACACCGCTGTTGCCATGAGAATGGGCAGCATAGACGAACTTGCTGCGAAATGTAACGCTATTATTATCCCTGCTGATGCCACAAGCATTCCTGACTTGGAGAACTTGACAGACAAGACCATGGAGCATTTTGGTGGAAAGTTCGACTTTATCCTGCACTCCATTGGGATGTCGCCCAATGTCAGGAAAGGAAGAACGTACGATGATCTGGACTACGACTACCTGCAAAAAACGCTGGACATCTCCGCCATATCTTTTCACAAAATCATTCAAACCTGCTGGAAAAAGGATGCTATTACGCATGGAGGCTCAATTGTTGCACTCTCCTATATTGCTGCCCAACGCACACTTTACGGTTACAACGACATGGCCGATGCAAAAGCCCTTTTAGAATCGATTGCCCGCAGCTTCGGTTACATATATGGTAGGGAGCGCGGTGTTAGAATTAATACCGTTTCGCAATCTCCAACCGAAACAACTGCCGGTAGCGGTGTTATGGGTTTTGATGCCCTACTCGATTTCTCCAACCGTATGTCACCAATAGGCAACGCCAACGCAGACGATTGTGCCGACTTTTGCATAACCCTATTTAGCGACCTCACCCGAAAAATCACCATGCAGAATATATACAACGATGGTGGATTCTCCAGCATGGGTATGAGCAATAAGGCAATGGCTATATACAACCGGAACCTGGAGGAGTGCAAGGACTGCAACTAGGCTAACCTTTCGCTTGGTACGGTTAACCTGACTTTTCTACAAGCAATTAAATACAAAAACCTCGGGAAATCCCGAGGTTTTTTGCGGTCCGGACGAGGCTCGAACTCGCGACCCCATGCGTGACAGGCATGTATTCTAACCAAACTGAACTACCGGACCAATAGCTTATAACAAAACATTGCAAAGGTAGAACATTCCCAGCAATAATACAAGATTCCCCTAAATATTTTTTCTAAAAAAGCTAAAATTCACACTCCCGTAACGCCGGTGGTCTATAAGCTGCTTTAGCCCCGAAAAGCTGTACCGGTCGGAATGCTCGACCACCAACCATCCATCTTCGTCAAGCAAATCCTTTGAAAGTATCAACTCTGGGAGCGTGTTGATGCCCTCCATATCGTAGGGAGGATCAGCAAATATTAGCCCATAGCGACAGGTGCTTCGGCTGATAAACGAGAATACATCCTGTCTGATTACTGATATGGAGGTAACGCCCAGCCTGAGCGCACTATCCTTAATAAACTTCTGATGAGCATAAATTTTTTCAACGGCATCAATATGGCGTGCCCCTCTGGAGGCAAACTCCAGGCTTATGCTGCCCGTACCGGAAAATAAATCTAAAACCGTAAGCTCCTCAAAATCAAAGTAGTTACTCAGAACGTCGAAAAGACCTTCCTTGGCAAAATCTGTAGTAGGCCGAGCCCCAAAGTTTTTAGGAGGATCAAACCTTCGTCCCCTTAGTGAGCCGCCTACTATTCGCATGATGCCCCGAGGTTAAAAAGTGAGAAGTACTCGCTTCTATGGCTGATGAGCTGGTAGCTGAACAGCATAACCTTTGGATACTGGGCAATTGAGCTAACCCTGTCGAAGTAGCCATCCAACATGTTTAACTCTGCTAGCATGGGTGAATGCCCTGTAATGGAAACCTTTACATTTCGTGAGTCGTAGCCCAACTCCTTGCAAAAGGCTAACAGGTAGTAAATCACGTCATTTGGATGCCGACCCGTATAAGCATTTGCGCCCGCAAACTTCATCCCATCATGTAGAGCTACAAGAAAATCATTCTCGTTAAAATCAACACTTAGTAAAACATTTGAGCCTGCGGCAGGTGAACTAAGCAGGGGAGCAATTGGGTGAAGAAATGATGCCTTTGGATGTAGCTTCAACCACCAGTTGGCCACAGAATTGGGAAGGGCAAAAAGTAGGGTGGCATCAGTATGGTTGCAATTTGGGGTGAAATGTAGCTCGAAACCATCGGGCAAGGGATGTACTAGCTCAAAAAGTTGCCTGGCTTTTTGCTCGGAAAAGAATTTCCCTGGAACAGGCGTAAAGTATGGTGAGAAGAAAGAAAGGTAAACATGTTTGAAGCTCCCGGCCAACCACGGATAATCCACCATGGCCTGGTTGAACAGCTCCTCAAAATCCTGCTGCTCACTTTTGGGTGTTGAAACCAAAACAATGAAGGTATTTCGTAGGGTATCCAAAACAGCAAATGAAAAGCCATTTATGGAAATGGTAACGGATAAATCGTAGCTGCCCGTTCTATCCCTGTCGAACGATTCGTCTATAAGCTTCAGGGGTTTCAACATGCCTATTTGCCTTGTTTGATAAAGTGCCTCCAAAGAGGTGTGTATTAATATGCTTCTTCGGAACCAAAAAAATCTTCATACTCTCTTTCCTGGTATGAAAGGATGATTGCATGAATGATTATTCCTAAAGAAAAGTTTTTCAAAAAGATGTAATTAGTATAAGTTTGCGCAAATTTAAAAACATAAAGCCAAATTAAACCTTTTAAATCAGAAAATGTAGTACCGCGGTGTTAAAAATTCAAATTCAGGAAGATATCAAGTCCTATTTAGGATACACACCAACATCCGGGCAGGCAGCCGCTATAGACATCCTTTCGGACTTCACCCTAAACCCAGATTCTGGGAAATGTCTCCTTATTAAAGGTTATGCGGGAACAGGTAAAACATCCCTGATAGCCGGTTATGTAAAGACTCTGCAAAAACTGAAGGTGCCATTCGAGCTGCTAGCCCCAACCGGAAGGGCAGCAAAGGTTCTTACTGACTATTCGGGCATCAAGGCGCTAACCATTCACAAATGCATATACCGGCAGAAAAGTATATCCGAGGGTATCGGCAAATTTGTGCTCAACTTAAACAAGCTTACTAACGCCATTTTCATTGTAGATGAGGCATCAATGATTTCCAACTCCTCATTTGAGGATAGCGCCTTCGGGTCGGGGAAGCTTCTTTCCGACATGGTGGAGTTTGTTAAGCAGGGGAAAAACTGCAGGCTGATAGTTGTGGGCGATACGGCTCAACTGCCACCTGTGGGATTGGACATTAGCCCTGCGCTGGATGCAAGAGAGCTGGCAATGTTCAACCTTGATGTTCAGGAGATTTTTCTAAACGAGGTTGTTAGGCAGGATTTAGGTTCAGGAATCCTTTTCAATGCAACCCGCATAAGGCAGATTTTAGACTCAACGGCCATCTCTACACCTAAATTTGATGTTTCAACTCGTTTTAAGGATATTGAAAGGATTGATGGAGGCTCCATAATGGAATACCTGACGGAGGAGTACAGCCGTAGCAATAGAAACAGCAACGTGGTCATCTGTTACTCCAACAAGCAGGCAAACCGCTACAACATAGCCATACGTTCACGGATACTGTTCAACGAGGAGGAACTTTCGGTAGGCGACTACCTTATGGTGGCCCGTAACAACTACTACTGGGTGGCAGATAACCCAAACATTGCTTTTATTGCCAACGGTGAAATTGTAGAGGTTAAACGCATAGGTAAACATTACAACCTTTACGGCTTTCGTTTTGCCGATGTTACCCTGAAGCTGACTGACGAGGATAACCAGGAGGTAGATGCCAGGATTATTCTCGACTCACTCACCATTGACGGACCCTCGCTCGGCTCGGAGCAGATGAAAAACCTTTACGCAGCCGTAGCACAGGATTACCAGCATATTAAAACCTACCGGACAAGGCTGCAAAAAATTAGGGAGGATCCTTTCTTCAACGCTATTCAGGTTAAGTTTGCCTATGCAGTTACATGCCATAAGGCCCAGGGTGGACAGTGGCCCAACGTGTTTATTGACCAGGGATTTTTTAGGGAGAGCATGATCAACCGTGAGTACCTCCGCTGGCTCTACACGGCTGTTACCCGTGCTACCTCAAAGGTTTACATGGTAAATTTTAACGACATTTTCTTTGGAAATGAGTAGCTTGCACTGCTGTGCTAAGTCTAACGGGTAAGGCTAGAGCACACTATCAATCACGGTTAAATCTCTAATGATGTAGATATCGTAATCACCCAGACGTTGAAAGCCAAACTGCTTGTAAAGGTTGATTGCAGCCAGGTTACCCTGATGAACCTCCAGCTTCACCTGGTAGCCTTTTTGCTTCACAAACCTTAGTGACTCGGCTGCCAGCATCTTGCCAATCCCCCTTCGCTGGTAGCTGGGATGTACGCCGAAGTGGTGAAGGTGTATTCTACGACCGTCAAAGGTCATCCAGCTAGTACCCACCACAAGGCCCTGGGAGCTGGTAGCAACCAGCAGCTTCCCGCCCATAGCTATGCTCTGCATGATAATTTCCAGGTTATCACCACGAGCAGGATTTCCCAAACCCGTTAGGCTCCAAACTAGCGATAATGCTTCAAAATCGCTTGGTAAAAAATCCCTTACTGAGAAATTTTCCACGATACATTCAAAATTATTCGGCTTTCACCACGTAAAGCTGCCCGGCTTCATCACGTGTAACCCTAACCCGCTCGCCTTTATTGATATAACCATACTCTGAAATGGCATCAAACCAATCGTCTCCAATCTTAACCTTACCGGAAGGACGCAACATGGTGGCAGCAATGCCCTCAAGGCCAATTTTCGTCTTTATTTGCTTGTCAACTCCCACAAACCCATCCTCTTTTGACAAGCTAGAGTTTAACGCAAGGTTCGAAAACATGGAGGAGGTTAGAAACTTTTTACTCAGGTAAAGTCCTCCTAAGAAGCCCAGAAAACCAGCAACTAAAACAATTGCCAGTGGCTTTAACAGGATTAAGACGTTGAATGAGCCAACTCCTCTAAACAGGTTGTTATCAATCATGGCCAGGGTGAGGCTGACCACCATAAGAATTATTCCGCTGATTCCGGTAACTCCAAAACCTGGAATGGCAAAAATTTCTACGAATAGCAGGATAAGCCCAACAACAAAAAGTGCCAGCTCCCAGTGCTGGGCAAGGCCTTCAAGGTAAAGAGGTGCAAAGTACAGGATGGCGGCAAGCACAGCAACTACTAGCGGAAAACCTATTCCGGGCGACTGCAGCTCAAAGTATATACCACCAATAATGAGCATTATCAGAATCCCTGATACAACGGGGTTGATAAGGAAACCTATAATCCGGTCAATGAAAGTGGGGGTGAACTCCTCCAGCCTGTAGCTTTCAACACCTGCTTTGGCTAATACTTCATCAACGGTTTCGGCCTTACCCTCACAGTAGCCATGTAGTATAGCTTCATCGGCGGTAAAAGTGAGAACCTTACCGGAGTCAATTATCCCTTCAATAAAAATTGACGGGTCAACCATGGCCTCTGCAATTCTCGGATCGCGCCGCCATTTCAACAAGGTGTCGCCTTTGGTTACTATGGTGTCCTTACCCTTGGCTTCGGCAGTAGCCCGCATCATGCCCCGCATGAACGACTGGAACTTGTCGGGAACCACATTACCCGACTGGTCAACAACCGTTGCAGCGCCGATGCTTCCACCTTTCCGCATGTAAATACTATCGCAGGCAATTGAAATCAGGGCTCCTGCCGAGGCCGCTTGGTTGTCAATAAAAACCCAAACGGGAATTTTGCTGTTAAGAATTTTTGTACGAATGGAATCGGCCATATCCACCATGCCGCCATAGGTGTTGAGGTGTATCAGTATAATGTCGGCATTTATTCTGGCTGCCTCCTCAAAACCCCTTTTTACATGCCGCCAGGCGGCAGGCATGATGTTCTCCTGAATATCTATCTTATAAACCACAGTTGGACTATTAGTAGCCGGCTCACCTGCATAAACCAGGTGAAACGGAATTGTTAGCAGGAACACAGCGACAATCCCGCATGCCAATCTACTAGCCACGTCTTTTAATCTTTTCATTTTGGGGTACTTTTACTTTAACGAATCTTCTCCAAATTTAGTGTAAATATAGCCATTGACGCTGATAGCTATGCAGCACTACTACTGGTTTTGGCTCATATAACTTAAAAAGAGGGAAATGGCCTTGCGCTTCTCAGCGTCAAGAGGGTAGGAAATATTTTGATTTAAGTAGCGGATGGCCTCATCCCTTTCAATATTCTTAAGGGCAAACTCATCAACGGATTGAGGGATGGAATTAACCCCAAGCTGTAGCGCATGGTTAAGCTGATGCTTGAAATCGTCGGTGGGTTGCGAGGCTGCAGCCCAAACGGCAAAAACAAAGGGTAATCCTGTAAATTTGCCCCATTCGCCCGAAAGGTCGTAAACGAACTGATACCTGCTTTCCACCTCAAAAACCCTGTCGCCAATAAGCACAATACCATAATCTTTAGGAATAGTAGAGTAGTCCTGCTCCGGAGAAAGCGGAACCCACTCGGGATTTATATTCCAGTAGTACCTGCTAAGAATTCTAACCAGCTGAACGGATGTTCGGGATTGGTAATCCAGATATATCTTTCTGATACGATGGAGTGGACTGTTGCTCAACAAAACTACAGTCCGCACATCCGCTATCGCTCCTATGCAAAAATCGGTAATTACCTCGTAATGGGAAAGAGATGGTAGAGCCCCTACAGGCAAAAGGCTGATGTCCACCTCGTTGTATTGTAACTTACGGGCACATTCTGAGGGGTAATCGGAAAGAAGTTGTATTTTAGAGAATATGTCCGAATGCCTTAACCCGTATGCAAATGGTGCGGTATTAAGGTAGGAAATGGCCGAAATTTTAACCAGTTTTTCCATAATCAGAAGTTCCGAAAGTTAGTAAAATATTGGTAGCTGAAATATAACTTGTAGGAAACCCTACATAATAGCTAATGTTTAGTAATTTTGTAAAAATTCAAAACTATACTTATGTCGCTCAATGCCCTACACGCCATATCGCCTATAGATGGAAGATACTACAGCAAAACCAAGGAACTACAGAACTATTTTTCGGAGTTCGCCCTTATCAAGTACAGGGTGTGGGTTGAAGTGGAGTATTTTATTGCCCTTTGCAACTTGCCGCTTCCACAACTCAAAAAGTTTCGAACCGGAAATTTCGATAAGCTTAGAGGTATATATGAAAAATTTGCTGAGGGTGATGCAGCCAGAATAAAGAATATTGAGAGCACAACCAACCACGATGTCAAAGCGGTTGAGTACTTTTTACGGGAAAAATTCGATGAGCTGGGGTTTTCAGACTATAAGGAGTTTATTCACTTTGGGCTAACCTCGCAGGATATAAACAACACGGCCATTCCGGCATCAATTCGTGATTTCATGAATAGCTGCTACTACCCCACCCTCTCGAAACTCCTGGAGAAACTTCACGACCTGAGCAACGAATGGGCTGAAATTCCTATGCTAGCGCACACACACGGTCAGCCTGCTTCACCCACCAGGTTGGGAAAGGAAATTCGGGTCTTCGCTGAGCGGATAGAGGTTCAGCTATTGCAGCTCAGGTCAATTCCATATTCCGCCAAGTTTGGCGGGGCTACCGGTAACTTAAACGCTCATTTGGTAGCCTACCCCGAGGTGGATTGGGTGGCATTTGCCAATGGCTTTGTCGAGAATACTTTGGGGTTAAAGCGCTCTCAAACCACCACGCAGATTGAGCATTACGATAACCTTGCAGCACTTTTTGACTGCCTTCGCCGAATTAACACCATCCTGATTGACCTGTGCCGTGACTTCTGGGCTTATATTTCAATGGAGTACTTCAAGCAAAGAATTGTTGAGGGTGAAGTGGGCTCATCGGCAATGCCCCATAAGGTTAACCCCATTGATTTTGAAAATGCCGAAGGCAATTTAGGCTTGGCAAATGCCATACTCGATCACATGGCAACCAAGCTGCCCATTTCGAGACTTCAGCGCGACCTTTCCGATTCCACCGTTCTGCGCAACGTAGGGGTTCCATTTGCCCACATTCAGATTGCCATTCAATCCATTGTCAAAGGGCTAAACAAGCTGATTATCAACAACGAAGTCATCAAAAATGATCTGGAAACCAACTGGATGGTTGTTGCCGAAGCCATTCAGACTATTCTCCGGCGCGAAGGATATCCAAACCCCTATGAGGCTCTTAAAAAGCTCACCCGCAACAACAAAAACGTTACGCAAAAGGATTTCCTCACCTTCATTGATGAGCTGGATATAGATAGTAGGGTTAAAACCGAGCTGAAAAGTATTACCCCGTTCAACTACCTCGGAGTGAAGTAGGTATTCTTCTAAATTTTCTGAAATATTAAACTTACCTTTACACGCTTTTTCACAAAAATCTCAAATGAAGAAATTTTTCAGCCTACTCAAATTTATCATCCCATATAAATGGCATGTTGTAGCTAACGTTGTAGGTAATATTTTAGGTGCCATATTCTCGCTCTTCTCATTGGCCATGCTCATCCCGTTCCTGCAGCTGCTCTTTGGAACTGTTCCGCTGGTTGAGGTGAAACCGGAGTTTACCATGACCATTAAATCCCTGAACGACACCCTAAACTACATGCTTAGCGAGATGATTCGCAACCACGACCGGTCAACAGCCATGCTATTCGTCATAGGACTGGTGCTTACGGCCTCGTTCCTAAAAAACTTTTTCACCTACATGTCGCTTTACTACCTGGCACCCATTCGCACAGGTGTGCTCAGGGACATACGAAACACACTTTACAGGAAGGTAGTTGACCTGCCATTGGGATACTTCACCGAGGAGAAAAAGGGTGATGTCATCAGCAAAATGACCAACGATGTGAACGAAATTGAGGTTTCCATCATTCGTTCGCTCGAAATGATATTCAGAGATCCTATCATCATCATCATTCACCTTATAGGGTTAATCTACATAAGCCCACAGCTAACGCTTTTTGTGCTGCTGCTACTACCCCTAACCGGGGTTGTAATTGGCCGGGTTGGCAAAACCCTAAAAAAGACTTCGTTTAAGGGGCAACGTAAAATGGGGGCCATACTTACCCTGATTGAGGAAACACTAAGCGGACTAAGGGTTGTAAAAGCCTTTAATGCTGAAAAAAAAGTTATCTCCCGTTTTGAAAGCGTCAATAACTTCTACACCCTGTTGATGAAAAAAATGTGGCGCAGAAGGGATCTGGCTTCACCCCTAAGCGAGTTCTTGGGAACAATCGTAGTTGTGTTGGTGCTATGGTTTGGGGGAAATCTGATTTTTAAGGGAAAAGGGACGCTAACCCCCGAGGCGCTAATAGCCTACATTGGCATATTCTACATGATTATCAACCCCGCCAAGTCGTTCTCCAATGCTTACTACAACGTGCTGAAGGGAATGGCCTCTGCCGACCGCATTGATACTATTCTTTCGGCCGAGAATCCAATTAAGATAAAACCCGAAGCTAAAGTGCTGACAGAGTTCTCCTCGGCCATAGAGTTTCGTAATGTCAACTTCAGGTACCAAAGTGAACCTGTGCTCCATAATATCAACCTTGTAGTTGAAAAGGGGAAAACCGTGGCTCTGGTAGGGCAGTCAGGTTCTGGTAAAAGCACCCTGGTGGACCTGCTGCCACGTTTCTGGGATGTAACCGAAGGTGAAGTGCTAGTTGACGGGGTAAATGTTAAGGATTGCAATCTCGAAAGCCTCCGAAACCTTATGGGAAATGTAAACCAGGACCCAATTCTCTTCAATGACACCTTTTACAACAACATTGCCTTTGGAATGCCCTCGGCAACCGAGGAGGACGTCATTGCTGCAGCAAAAATTGCCAACGCCCACGACTTCATCATGGCTACACCAAATGGATACTACACCAACATTGGCGATCGGGGTAGCAAGCTCTCGGGAGGCCAACGTCAGCGAATCAGCATTGCCCGGGCCATTCTTAAAAACCCACCCATAATGATTCTTGACGAAGCTACTAGCGCCCTTGATACCGAATCGGAGAAGCTGGTTCAGGATGCCATTGAGAACCTAATGAAGCACAGAACCTCACTGGTTATTGCCCACAGACTTTCAACCATCCGAAATGCCGATATGATATGCGTTCTACACGAGGGTGAAATAGTTGAAAGAGGAAGGCACGAAGAACTGCTAAGGCTAAACGGCTACTACGCCAAGCTTCACAACATGCAGCTAAAATAGCACCTTCAGACGACACAAGCTGCAAGTAAATATTGCCACTGAAATTTCCTGAAGCATCGTTCCTATTTTTTACAGGCAACTTCTCCCAAACAGCAAAGGGCTAAAAAACTCAACCATTTCTTGTGGAGGGAGAAGGAATTGCTCGCTGG
>ERZ795031.641-NODE-641-length-41965-cov-13.037676_pt1 | contig 41965 bp, 24 predicted proteins | sample MGYA00375123_ERZ795031 | MGnify/ENA primary metagenome ERZ795031 (study PRJEB30166, sample SAMN05720159) | activated sludge metagenome | isolation source: anaerobic digester from wastewater treatment plant | place: USA | collected 2015-04-21 ...
ACGTATAAATGAAGTATTACGGGAAGATAACGCTCAAATCGCTCCGGAACTTCGGGCTAAGAAACCGGCTTTGCGGCGCCCGCATGGATTGAAACCGACACCCATAAGCCGAATCACGACAATCCGGTTATCGTTCCGTCGTTCGAAATGTCCATGCCTTCCGCGGCCGGCCGCTTCGGCAGGCCCGGCATCGTCATGATGGTTCCGGTGAGCGCCACGATGAAGCCGGCGCCGATGGATGGCCGGATCTCGCGGACGTTGATTGTGAATCCGGTCGGACGCCCAATCCTGGCCGGGTCGTCGGAAAGCGAGTACTGGGTCTTGGCCATGCAGATTGGCACCTTGTCCAGCCCGGCTTCCTCCAGTTCGCGGATGGTCTTTCTTGCCGAATCCGAAAATTCGACTCCGTCCGCCCCATACATCTTGCGTGCAATTGTCGTGATCTTGTCCGGAACCGGGCTGTCCACGTCGTAAAGGAACCTGAAATCGGCCGGCGTTCCCGCGGCCTTCCAGACTTTTTTGGCCAGATCGACGCTTCCTTCCCCGCCCAGGGCCCACGCGCGCGACACGGCCGATTCGGCCCCCAGCGCGGCACATCTTTCGGAAACGAATGCGATTTCTTCGTCTGTGTCGGTCGGGAACGCGTTGATGCAGACGACGGCCGGAACCCCGAACATGGCAACGTTTTCGATGTGCTTTTCCAGGTTTGCCGTGCCGGCTTCCAGTGCGCGCATATCGACTTCGGCAAGTCGGTTTTTCGGCATGCCGCCGTGAAGCTTCAACGCCCTGACGGACGCCACGATCACCACCGCGTCCGGATGGATTCCGGCGTAACGGCATTTGATGTCCATGAACTTCTCGGCGCCAAGGTCCGCCCCGAACCCGGCTTCCGTGACGACGACTTCGGCGGTCTTCATCGCCAGCCTGGTCGCGATCACGCTGTTGCATCCGTGGGCGATGTTGGCAAACGGGCCGCCATGTATGAATGCCGGCGTTCCTTCCAGCGTCTGAACCAGGTTCGGCTTGATTGCGTCCTTGAAAAGAAGCGCCATCGCCCCGGTAACCTTGAATTCGGAAGCCGTCACCGCCCTTCCGGAACGCGTGTACGCGACAATCATTCTGCCGATGCGTGCCTTCAGGTCATCGATGTCGCCGGCAAGGCAAAGAATCGCCATCAGCTCCGACGCCACCGTGATATCGAAACCGCCTTCACGCGGGACGCCGTCGGCCTTTCCGCCCAGCCCGCAGACGATGTTGCGAAGCTGGCGGTCGTTCATGTCCATCACGCGCCGCCAGAGTATCCGTCGAACATCTATGTCGAGTTCGTTCCCCTGCTGGATGTGGTTGTCGATGATTGCAGCCAGCAGGTTGTGGGCCGTGGTGACCGCGTGGAAGTCCCCGGTGAAATGAAGGTTGATGTCTTCCATCGGGACGACCTGGGAATATCCGCCGCCCGTGGCGCCGCCCTTCATCCCGAAGCAAGGGCCAAGGGAAGGTTCGCGCAGTGCGACCGCCGATTTGATGCCGATTTTGCGGAATGCGTCGGCAAGTCCGACGCTCATCGTCGTCTTGCCTTCGCCGCCGGCCGTCGGGTTGATTGCGGTGACAAGAACCAGCTTGCCGTCCGGCCGCTCGCGCAGGCGCCGGAAGGCCGCAAGCGATACCTTGGCCTTGCCGCGCCCGTATTGCTCCAGCTCGTCCGGCCCGATACCGATATCTTCGGCAATGTCGGCAATCGGCCGCGTTACGGCCCCCTGGGCGATTTCGACATCGGTTTTCATCGTGGTTTCCCCTTTCAACTTGGTTCAACAGCCGTGGATTCGCGGTTCTGTCGCGACCGGCAGGGACACAATCGTATCAGCCGGTGGCGGCACAGGACAACAACCGCAATGGTTACGGGATTATTTCCAGCATGTTGCGTCGGCAAGCCGATGGATTTAGCAGGGACAGTCGTCAGAAGGCCCTTACGTCAAACCCGTGTTCAAGCAGAACCTGCATCATCGACTGCCAGTCCATCGGGGGATCCAGCAGATCCAGCATTTGAAGTGAACAGTCCTCGACCTGGACTTTCACGGTGATTAAACCGCCGTTTTCGTCGATTTCATAAAGATCGACCCGATAGCCGTCGCCGTCCTCAAAGAAGTCGGGGTAGTCGAGGGTGACCAGTAGTTCGGCAGGATTCTGGTCGATCGTCACATACGATTCGCATTCCGTTGAAACAAGAACCGCCAGCACGCGCCTGGAGCCCGGCTTGAGTGGGGTCTTGAGTCTGATTCGGGATGGGATCGGTTTGTCAGGGCCCGTTTCGGCGGTGCCGTATCCGAGTCTGGACGGGTCGTTTGCGTCGGAAAGGGGAATTCCCAGCATGGCCCTTGCCGATGTCATCTTGTCGCCCATCAGGGGCCTTGGCTGCCAGGGCCAGGGTGGCCGAAAGTCCGATGCGATTCCGTAACAGTTGACGGTCGTCGCCACTTGCCCGGCGTATGAAAGGCGTGACGGATAGGCAAGCACGTCGAGCCCGTTATGCGAAAACATCTGGGCGTGCGGATCATCCGGGAACGGATCCCCGGCCGGATCGCCGGAATCTCTTCTTGGCAGGAATACGACTTCAAGTGGCTCTTCGTCGTCCACGGTGCCGTCCGCCCTGGGCAGGAAGAACATCGGGTACAGGGGAACGGAAATCGTGACCTGGTGAAGGTGATGGGCGTTTTCACGGTATGCCTGACGATCGTCCAGCCCGGCATCCTTAAGGAAGTTCATCAGCCTGGGCGCGATGGTCGTATCGGTTCTGAAAGGTTCTGAAAGCGGTGGTCGAAATCCTTCAGCGTGACTGCACCATGCGGCCAGATATCCGATCGCCGACAATGCGACAACCGCCGGGATGAATCGGGACCTGATTGGCTCGAATGCCGCAAGAAGGCGGCGCGCGTGCAGGTCAACCAGCAGGGCGCCCGCAAGGTATGCGGAAGCAAGCGCGAAGGTGAAACTGGTGCCTTCGATCAGATCGAAAGCCGCGGCGGCGGCGACGACACCCCAATGGAGAATGAAAATCGACGGAATCATGATTGCGGGCTTGGCGGCCATGCGTTGTCCCAGAGATTTTCGCCCGAGGATGAACCTGATTCCGATCAGCACGATTCCCGATAAAAGGGCTACGACAGCCGATCCGATCAGCAGGGCAAACGGCGGACCCCCGAGCCTGTTGCCGGAAATCGATTTACCCGCTTGCAGATCCGCCACCAGCATGAACAGCGTGAAAACCTGGGGCAGCAGGAATAGCAGAAAGCCGGCAATCCATCTTCGAATGCGTACGGATGGCCGCCGGAATGCCGTCACGATAATCGGAAGGGTGAAAATCCATGCGATATTGACGGCGTAGAGCTGAACGGCGATGCCGGCGCACAGCAGGTACAGGGGAATGTGCCGGTCGGTATTGCGCCTGCCCGCGTCGGCCAGGATCCAGACCATCATGATGCCCAGCGGTAATCCAAACATCACGTGGGACGACGACGACATCATGAAGGCCATGTGGAACGGGACAAGCAGGATGAAGATGACGGCGGCGTTCCTGCCGAATGTGCGTCGAAGGAACGCCGCGCCGGTCATCTGTGTCATGAACACCGAAATCAGCGGTGCCAGCGCGAACGGCAGGTGGTTTTTGAAGAAGACGCCAAACAGCGCAAACCACATCGTGGCGATGGGCCCCTGGTAAAGTCGCCACATGTGGATGTAGTCGCCCTGGATTGGGAAGTATTCGCCGTTTGACAGGCTCATTACCCTGGCCAGTTCCCCGACATCGTCGGGATCGATCCACGGTGAAAGGCTTGAAAACACGTCGGTGAAAATCACGATGGTGGAAAAACAGGCGGACGCAAGCAGCGCGATGATCTCGGATCTGGACGGGCCCAGCCTTTCCTGATCCCTGATGAACCCCGCGCCCAGCCAGACAAGCAGTGGAAGCGGAAGCAGCGCCACCGGCATCAGCGCCCAGCTCCAGGAAGATGGCCGCGATGATCGCAGGGCGGCGTTGATTGTTTCGAGCAGATCGCAGCATGGAACGTCAGGGACCATTTCCAACGCGAATGCAGAAGCCGTGGTTGCAAGAATTACCGCAGCCATTGTCGTGATCTTCAGAATCGCCTGAGACTTGACGGGCACGAATTCCGGCATGCGGGGTCTTTCAAAGTGATGTGCATTCATTGCGACAAACGATATCACCGCCCGGCCCCTTGTCAAAGAGTTGTGGTGAATCGAACCTGCTTTGACCTGTCCGGCAATTGAAGATGGTCTGGTAAAGTGGTAATTACTGCGGCGCCTTTTCAACACTTTCGTGATTCATCCGGAGGTCATCGATGCGCTCAAGTCTTTCGCTTCTTCGTTTTCCCTTGTTGATTACGTTTTGTGCCGTGTTCGCTGGGTGTGGCGGTGGCGGGCCCGATACCGATGATGTTGATGAGCCTTTGGATGTCCTGGGCGATTCGAGTGGCGACAACGGCGGATCCTGCGTGGATTCATGTCCGGAAGAGGGTGCGACCGACTGTTCGCAGGGCGGCGTAAGAACATGTGCGGATCTTGATGATGATGGATGTGTTGAATGGTCGCTGCCGGAGGCGTGCGGGCAGGGACTGTTGTGCAGCGAAGGCAAGTGCGTCAGCGGATGTGTGGATCAGGACTGCACCGCCATCGGTGCGAAGATGTGCTCAACCTCCAACAACGTGATCGAGTGCGGATTCTTCGGTGAAGAGGCTTGCCTTGCCTGGGGCAATTCCGTTCCCTGCGACGATGGATTGGTCTGCGCGCGCGGATTCTGCGCGTCGGAATGCGTCAGCGAATGCACCACGATTGGGGCGAAGCGCTGCCGCATGAACAGCGTGGTGGTCTGCGGCGACTACAACACCGACGGCTGCCTGGAATGGGGCGGCGAACAGGATTGCGGCGACCAGTTCTGCACCAACGGCGTCTGCAAGGCCGAATGCTCGGACGAGTGTACGGTGATCAACAGCCGTCAGTGCGAGCTTGGGGGATACGTCATCTGCAACGAGTACGACGGCGACGGCTGTCTTGAATGGGGAACGGTTCTTTACTGCGGCCAGGGCCAGTCGTGCAGCAACGGTTTCTGCTCGTCCGAGTGCGTGCCGGGCTGCACGGTCGAAGGCGCCCGCAAGTGCCAGATGAATTCGGTCGTCGAGTGCGGCGATTTTGATAACGACGGCTGCCTGGAGTGGGGTTCCCCGACTCCGTGCGACGAGGGTCTCGTGTGCGCGGGCGGCAACTGCGCGAACCAGTGCATGAACGATTGCACGGTCGCCAAGGCCCGCCAGTGCGATGAATCGGGCGCGGTCGTGACCTGCGACGACTACAACCAGGACGGATGCCTGGAATGGGGCTCCCCGAAGCAGTGCGACATCGGTCTGGTGTGCAGCAACGGCAACTGCGCCCTTTCCTGTTCCAACCAGTGCCAGGTCGATGGTGCAAGGCAGTGTCTTGCCGGCTCGACAACGAAGTTCCAGGTCTGCGGCGACTACAACGACGACAGTTGCCTGGAGTGGGGAACCGCCCAGGATTGTGAAGGCAGTCTGGTCTGCAGCAATGGGGAATGTGCCCAGACTTGCTCGAACGGCTGCGACAATGCGGACAAGCTCGAATGCGTGGGCGACGGGGGATGGCGCCAGTGCCGGGATTACAACGACGACGGCTGTCTTGAATGGGGAACGACCGTATTCTGCGAATCGTGGGAAGAGTGCGAGGCCGGCAAGTGCGAGTCGAAGGAAGCCCCGGTCAAGATCCTGATTAACGAAATAATGATCGACACCAATGGCAGCCCGGACCTCGACTCGTTCGTCGAACTGTGGGGGCCGGCCGGTACTTCGCTGTCCGGCTGGAGCCTTATCGGTGTCAACGGAGCCAACGGTGACGAGTACCAGAAGATCGACCTGGTGGGGACACTTGGCTCGGACGGCTTGTTCGTGGTGGCACATCCCGACTCGAAGGCGGCCATTCACGACATGGGCGATCAGTTCAGCTCTGACGTGGACTACCAGAACGGATACGACAGCATCCAGATTCGATACGGCGAGACCGTGGTCGATGCGATCGCGTATGACACTTTCCCACCCGATAAATTCTTCGCAGGCGAGGGAACGGCGGTTCCGAAGCCGGCGACAGACCACAGCCTGGCCCGCGACCTTTCGCACACCGACACCGACAATAACGCAGACGACTTCATCGAACTTGCCACACCCACCCCGGGCGCGGCCAATCAGGACGTCAACCAGCCGCCGATCGCGGAAGTCCTGTGCCCGGCGACGGCCAAGCTTGGCGAAAGCGCGACGTTCGATGCCTCTGGATCGGACGACCCGGATGGTTCGATTGCCGAATTCAAGTTCGATTTCGGCGACGACAGTCCGGCCGTTTCGGGGCTTGATTCGGTCGTCAATCATACTTTCGGGGCGGCCGACACGTTCACCGTCACGGTCACCGTCACCGACAACCGCGGGGACAAGGACACCGCCACATGCCAGATCGTGGTTGGCGATGACAACGCCCCGACAGTCGATTTCATCAAGCCGGCCAACGACACCCAGGTGACCCAGGGATCAGTCGTCACCGTCCTGGTCAATCCCCAGGCGGTTCCCGGTCGCAACATCGTCAGGGTCGAACTGTGGGCGGATGGTGTCAATACGGGCATGTCGGACGACTCGGCCCCATATGAGTTCACATACGTCGTGCCGGAAGGTTACCCGAACAACACCTCACTGCAGCTTCAGGCCAAGGCGGTCGATAATCTCGGCTCGTCCGGTTTTGGCTCGGTCAGGCTGCAGGTAAAAAATGATGTGCCGATAGCCAGCTTCACCGCCGTCGTTTCCGGCGACAAGCAGATCACCGTCGATGCTTCCTCTTCCCGGGACACAGAGACGGCGACGGCGGATCTTCAGGTTCGCTGGGACTTCACCAACGACGGAACCTGGGATACGGACTGGTCAACTGAAAAGGTCGTGGTCAAGGACTATCCGGCCGACGGCCAGTACTCGATTAAGATGGAAGTGCGCGATGCGATCGGCCAGACGTCCTTCATGGTCAGGGACGTGACGCTGACATCGATTCAGTACGTCGGCGGAACCGTCACGACAACGACATGGACCGGAACCATCGTGATTACGGGCGACGTGACCGTTCCCGTCAACGAGACCTTGACGGTGGCTGCCGGAACGAGCGTGCAGTTCGTGTATATCGACCAGAACGGTGACCAGGTCGGGGATTACGACATCACCGTCAACGGGACCCTGATCGTCAACGGGACACAGCAGCTTCCGGTTCTTTTCACTTCTTACGGAACCGAACATAAACATGCGAGTGCCTGGAATCGCATCCTGATCCAGGGTGCCGGATCACAGATTCGCAATGCCGCGTTCGAGTATGCGTCGGTCGCGCTCGAGGCGAAGAAGGATCTCCTGGTCGAGGATTCGGTCATGCGGTTCGGGCAGCAGGGCTTTCGTTCGACCGCTTCGGCCGCCAATACCACGATGAACCGTGTCGTGCTGCGTGAAAACGCGGCTGACGGGTTGACGGTCACATCAGGCACGCTTAACGCCGTCGGGTGCGAAATCGTGGCCAACGTTGGGCGCGGCGCGTATTTGACCGGTGGAACCTTCAACATGTCGCAAGGTTTCGTTCGTGACAACGGTTCAACGGGAATCGAGTTCTCGGGTGGCGGATCGGGCCTGATAACAAAGAACCGCATTTCCGGCAACGCGTACGAGGGCGTCAGGGTCTGGACCGATTCAACAACCGATCCATCTCCGGTCGTCAATTACAACAATATCGTCGGGAACGCGGTTCAAGGCGCGCTGGTCATCAGGGATGTGGGCTTGACGGTCTCGACCGATTCCGACTGGTACGGCACCAAGGCAAGCGGCACGTGGACGAATCCCTCGAATGCGACGATTCTGCGCGTGCAGATGCAGTACAGTGAATCCGACAGCAGCAGCAATTACGTCAGCGGTGCGGTCAGGAAGGATTCATCGAGCGGAACCGAGATGGCATCAGCCAGCAGCGCGACCCAGCGCTGGTACGACGTTTCTTCGTACGGCGCGAAGACCATTGTGGCAACCGTTTCGGATTACTACAGCGGTTCCTATTACGGCACCACGACTGTGCACAAGGCGGTCAGCCTGGAATCCGGGGTGGTTCGCGAGGTGTCGGCCATTACCCAGTCCGGAGTGATCGACATGCGGCACAACTACTTCGGGGTGTTCCCGAACGTGCTTGATCGCGTCAGCCTGGGCTCGACGACTTCGGCAAACCTGCACGGTTTCGTCAACCAGGAGTTCGATTCCGGGTGGTCCAAGGGCAACTGCTTCGGCGGCGAGACGATCTCCACGGAAACGACGTGGATTGGAACCATCTATGTCACCGGGGATCTGACGTTTGCAGGAACGACCCTTAACGTGGGGGCCGGAACCCAGGTGCTTTTTGCGCCTGTCGATCAGGATGGAAACGGAATTGGGGACTACGACCTGAACCTGTCTGCTTCAACTTTCAACGTGAACGGCACTTCGGGCGACCCCGTCCGGTTCGGAACGCTTGGCGACGTGGCGCAGGGTTTCCAGGAGGTCAGGGTCTTCGGGGCCGGGACAAGCACGATTCAGAACGCGATATTCGAAAACGGGCGCGTTGGCTTGACCGTTGAGACTGGAACGCACTCGATTGCCGCAAGCACGTTCAGGAATAACGGCGGTCAGGGCCTGTGGCTGAAGTCCAACAGCGGCTCGTACTCGGTGACGGTTTCCGGTGGGCTTTCCAGGGATAATGGCGTCGGCGTGCTTGTCGAGTCGTTCAGGAACCTGTCGATCGACAGGATGACCGTCGAGTACAACACGGGAAACGGCATCCAGTTCGGCTCAAGCACGACTTCGGTTGGACTGACCAACTGTACGGTACGCAATAACGGGGGCGACGGCGTTTACCTGAATAATTCGACGGTCGGTATCGATCACTGCAGTATTCAGTACAACGGTGCTTTCGGTGTCAGGTACAGGGGCTCCTCGGCCGGAACGCTGTCATATTCCAACATTAAGTTCAACGACATGGCCGGCGTGCTGCTGCTTTCGTCGTCGTCAAGCCCGAATCCGCAGATCACCAGTAACAATATCTATGGGAATTCGCTGGATTCCGGAATTGATGTCGCATCGCCGGCCCTGAGCGTGAGCACCGATTCCGATTACTACGGAACGAAATGGTCCAGCGCGTGGAGTACTCCGGGTGGCCAGAAGATTTACTGGATCAGGGCCTCATATTCGGAATCCGACAGCAGCAGCAACTATGTGACGGGACAGATCACGGCCGGTTCACAGGGCGGAACGGCGGTGTTTTCGGCGTCGTCGGCTTCTTCGGCCAGTTTCCTGGATATCGAGTCCTTCGGTGCGACAAAGCTGTATTGCGGGGTGCAGGATTACTATTCGGGTTCTTACTACGGCACCACGACCCTGGAAAAGGCGATGTACCCGGTTTCGAACGTTCCCACGGTTGTCAAGGCGACCGAGCTTGCCGCCGCCACGACTTCCGGCCAGGTTATCTGCACGGCAAACTACTGGGGTACGATGGATATCCAGCCTCGCTTCTCGCTGGGCAGGTCGGACGCGATCGACTTTTCCGGCTTCACCGGCGCCGAATATGCGAGCGCGGGCCCGCTTCCGTAACCAGATGATATAAATTGGTCTTCAGTCAGCGCCGAAAGACAGCACACCGCCGTTCTTCAGGCTTTCCCATGTGATTGTTCCGCCGCCCACAGCTTCGCCGTCAAGCCTGGCGCCCGTTGCGGCCAAGTCGCCAGTTTCGTCAACGATTTCAAGGATTCCGCCCGGAAGGCGGACGCGCATGCGGTCAAACACGGGACACCCGAGCCAGTAGTCGTTCGTCCCGGCGTTCGGGTACAGGCCCATCGCGGAAAAGACGTACCAGGCGGACAGGGCGCCGCAGTCGTCGTTGCCGGGAAGGTCGTCCGGCTCGGGGCCGTAGTTCGTCGTCATCAGGTCGCGGACGGTCAGGCAGGCGAGATCCTGGCGCCCGGCCGACGAGAAGAGGTAGGCGGTGTGCAACCCGGGCTCGTTTCCGTGCCAGTAGTAAAGGCGGGAAACGCCCTTGCGTTCGATGTCGTCCGGGATGCCGTCCTCTTCCGCGGCGGAGTCGGCGAAGAAGCCTGAAAGCCGCGAAACGAATGTTTCGTCGCCACCGTTAAGTTCGATCAGTCCGGCCGGGTCGTGTGGCACGAACCACAGGTAATGCCAGGGGTTTCCTTCTGTGTAGTCACCGTTGCTTTCAGCAAGGACGTCCCCGGCGATCGCGGCCGGGTCGAACGTGGCGGCGCGGGGGAATGTTCCATCGGCCGCGCGGCCCAGGAAGAACTTGTGATCGGGGTGCCACAGGTTACGGTAGGTCTGGCTGTTTGCGCACAGCGTGCCTTCGGCGTCGGTACGGGCCAGCCCCCTGGCCATCAGGCAAAGGGCGTTGTCGGCAACCGCGTACTCAAGCGTCTTTGAAACCGATCCGCCCTGAAGATCCGCGGCGACCCACCCGTTTTCAAGGTATTCCTCGATGCCTTCGCGGCCGAAGAACTGGGAATCCTCGTCGGCCGGGCCCAGTGCGGTGCGCAGGGCAAGGTCGAAGCCTTCTTCATGCGGGAAATCGACACCCTTCAGCCAACTGTCCGCGACCACGATTTCCGCCGGCGCCCCGACCATGATGTTGGTTTCGCCGTTGACAAACGGCCACAGAGGCAGGTACCCGCCGTCACGGGCCATCTGGATCATCGACATCACGAAGTCGCGCTGGTGTTCGGGATAGACAAGGGCCAGCAGCGGGTGTTCGGTCCGGTAAGTGTCCCACAGAGAGAAGTCGCTGTAATACGTGCCCCAATCGACCTTTTTCGCGGTCTTGTCCATTGCGGGATAGAAGCCGTCCGCGTCCGTCACCAGCGTCGGCATCAGGAATACCCGGTAAAGCGCGCTGGCAAATGTTTCAAGTTCTTCCGGGGTTCCGCCTTCCGGGCAGAAGCGGTTCAGAAGGCCTTTCCATGTCGCGGCGGTGTTCTTGGTGGTTTGGTCAAATGTTTCCTGGCCTTCCGCGTCAAGATTCGCGGCGGCGCCTTCGGCGGACACGAACGAAACCGCGACACGGACTTCGACCTCCGGCGTGCCCGCGGGCCAGCATGCCGCGACCACGCAGGACATCGCGCCGACGCAGCCGGCATTGCCGTCCCTGAATCCAAAGTTGTCGTCCCACGACATGACGCGGGATGGAGGCTGGACCAGGCGGCCATTGATCCAAACGGTAAGGCCCCCGATTTCAAAGGAAAATCCACCAAGTTGTTTAAGATGGCCGGAAAACGCGCCGGTCGTTGCGTCCAAACCCAGGGCGGATTCGATGATGAAGTTCATCGTCAGGGCGTGCCCCATGTTCAGCATCAGGCACGGCTCGCGTCCGTCGTCCGGGAAATGGTATCGGTGGAATGCGACGCGCGGCGTGGCGGTCAGTTCGGCGGTGACCCCGGATTCAAGAGTCACCTCATAATGGCCGGGACGCGCGAGTTCGGTCGCCTTGTCGAAGGCCTGCCGGTATTCGGATTCGTACATCAGGGGGGCGTTAAGGTCGAACACCGGGGAAATCATGAAGTTCCCATAGGCGGTTATGCCAGTACCGTGCATGTGCGTCTGCGAGAAGCCGGCGATGTAAGGGTCGTGATACCAGTATCCGGAATGGTGCGTCGGGTCGAAGGTGTCGCCGTCGCCCTGGGTGTCCGGCCCTGGACGGACCAGCCCGAAAGGCGCGGCCGCGCCCATGAAGCCGTTTCCGCCGCCCCAGAAACCACCCCCGCCCGTGCCGATCGAAGGATCGACTGCGGCGTAAAGCGGTTCGGGGTCGCACCAGGTTCCCTGATCGGTGACCGTGTCGCTGATGGCGTCGGTGCCGGTGTCGTTGAAGACGTCGGAACTGCCGCCGTCCCCGCCGCACCCGCCGCAAAGGACTGCGGCCAGTGCCAGGATGCAGGGCGCCACCAACCCGGCCCAAGCGGCCTTTGCCCCAGCCGGCAGGCGGAAGCCGGACGGCGATTTGCAAGCCGATTCGATGACTGACCTTACTTTCATGAAGAACCCCGCATGAGTGCGCCGGAACCGATCCCGCCTGCGCGGGAATTGTCAGCAACTGTCAGTTTAAGTCGCCCTGTCGAATGATGCAATACTGCAAGATGTTGAACGGTTTGCGACCAGGTGGTAAAAGCGAACTGGGCCGGGCCAGCGGGATCCGGCCGGATCTGCCGGATTTGGTCGTGCGGTCTGTTCCAGACAAGGGGGAAGACGCCTTGGCCGAACATGTGAACCCGATTCCCGTCGCCGCCTGTATCCTTGTCCATCGTGATCGCGTTCTGCTTCTGAAGCGGACCATTCCTCCATGCGAGGGGCGGTGGAGCCTTCCTTCCGGCCACTACGAGATTGGCGAAAGCGCAGAAGAGGGCATGATCCGAGAAATCCTTGAAGAAACGGGTCTTTCGGTCACCGTAAGGTACATCGGTTCCGGTGCCAGGGTGCTTCCGAACGGTGTTCCGTACCTTTCCCTGCTTTTCTGGGCCGAGGCCCCTTCCGACAGCATCACCCTGGATTGCGAAAACTCCGACTGGGCCTGGGTTCCGATGGTTCCCGACAAGCTGAAGGTATTCGACTGGGCCTTTTCGAACCAGCTTCAGGCCGTCCTGGATTTCATCGACCGGTGCGATTGAATCGCGGGTTGATATCGCGACGCGCCGTGACAATCCCTGCCCCTGTCGGGATGATTCCGGGACGTGTCTGGATGATTCGTATCCGTGCCGGGAGTGTGGGCCGATCTGGCCAGCCCGATCGCCTACTTCTTGACGTTTTCGGTCGCCGGTCCGGCAAAAAGCAGTTCCTGGGGCTTGCGGAAACATTCATGGAAGTCCGCGAACATCTGGGATGCCTGGGCGCCGTCCATGAACCTGTGGTCGTAAGTGATGCAGACGGGCAGTATCGTGCGAATCTTGATTTCGTCGTTCACGACCCATGCCTTCTTGGCCGCCGAGCACAGCGTTATCAGAAGCGGAACACGTGAATATGGAACCAGTGGCGCCCACGTCGGCCCGATGCCCATCGTGCCGATGTTGGTAATCATCACGGAGCCGAAGGGATCCTTCGGGATTCCGGGGATGTTGATGTTCAGGCCGTAAATCAGCCATGACGCGAAGGACAGGTAATACTTCATCATCCACCACGGGATGACCTTCCACATGTCCATGTTCTTCTTGATTTCCGGGTCCTTCTGCTGGCGTACGACTTCGGCCCTTGCCGAAAGCTCCTGGGCGATGCCGGCAATCGTCCTTGTTTCGCAGTCGGGAATCGCGGTGGTCGAAAGCGTCGCCTTCTTCACCTTTTCGGCGCCTTCCCCCGGAATGTTGACCAGATAGTTCAGCCGGACATCCTTGCGAAGCCAGATCCGGCTGCCGCGCAGAAAGCCGTTGATTTCCGGGCGCCGAAGCAGGCAATAGGTGATTGCCTTGCCGACGACGTGCGAGAACGTGATCTTCGCGCCGTGTTCCTTGCCGTATTCCTCCATCATCGGGATGATGTCGGTGACATCGACTTCCATGATGGAATAAACCTGGGGATCCTTGCATGTCTGCCATGTACCCATGGCCGCCTTGCGGAAAACGGAAACACCTTCAAGCTTCGTGACTGGAACGTAACCCATGATTCCCCCGCGGGTGACTTGTGTCGGATGTAGTAAATCACAACTGCCGTTTTTGAAAACTGAAAATTAACGCGTTGCGACAGAAATTTTTTCGCAACGCGGCATTAGAGGGTCAGTCACCGGCGTTTCATGACGAAACCGGGCAGGTTCGGGCGAGCCCGGGCGCCTTTCGACAATCCCGGGCGCCTTTCGACAATCCCGGGCGCTTTCCCACAAACCGGGGCACCCTTCGTCCAATTCGATCCTTCCGTTGCCCTGGCCCTTCCAGACGAAACAAACGAACCCCGGTTTCGAAAAAGGAATCCGGGCCACGCCTTGTTTCAATCCATGTTAGTTGCTAACATTCCATGGAGCGATGCCTGATGATCGACGATTCTGTGCCCCTGGTTCCAAGGCTCAGGCGCTCGGTACTTGTGACGCGCGTCAGGAAGGCGGCCCGGCGTCGTGAATACCTGATGCTGCCGCACGCCAGGCAGTGGAGCCTGGAAAGGTCGGTCCGGGCCCCGGATATTGAGCATGCGCTTCTTCACGGGCATCCGGTGCCTTCAAGAGACCGCTTCGTCAAGGAGCGCGGGCGCTGGAGCTACTGCTTCGAGGGGAAGGATGTCGATGGTCGCGAACTGCGCGTTATCGTTGCGTTTCAGGGACTGATGCTTGTGGTCACGGTGGTAAGGCTGGCGGAACTGGAGAACTGACTCATGGCTGATGTGATTTTCATGGATCTTGGTTTTCCGGTGACCCTGGTCGATCCTCCGATGATCGAGGTCTGGGGTCAGATGGTTCCCGACATCGACATGGGCTGGATACAGGACAGTGCCGTGCGCCTGCTGCTTGTCAAGGCCGCGCGGCTGACAGGCTCCCAGGTGGGATTCATCAGGTCATATTTCAGGCTCCGGCAGGTCGATCTGGCCCGCGTGCTGAACATGGCAAATCATTCGGTCGTGTCGCAGTGGGAAAGCCGTCATGATGAACCTTCAGGAATGGATTACAACACCGAGGTGCTTCTGCGGCTCTGGATGGCCACCAGGCTTGGCAGGCAGGACAGCCTGGCTGAACTTCTGGAGACCGGTCTGAAGAATATGAGTCAGCGTGCCGACGGGCCGCTTCGGATCGAGTTCGGTCGTGCGCCCTGATTCCTGGCTGGAACCGCGCCCGGGATGGCATATCGGCCACATCATTCTATAATGGCCAAAGGCTGGCACGGACGTTTGAATTGAGAAAGCTGAACCACGTACGCGATATCATGCTTGGCCTGCTTGCCGTCATCGTCGCCACGGTTGTCGTTTTCGGCCAGGTGGCCGGGTTCAAGTTCGTGAACTGGGATGACGACCTGCACGTTGTCCAGAACCGGGCGGTGACCGATCCAGGGTCGGTCAGCCTGGCCGATCACCTGATGACCCCGTATCTTGGATATCCGGTTCCCGTGACGGTCGGGAGTTATGTCGCGGATCATTTCGTTGCGGGCCTGAACCCTGCCTGGTACCACACCGTCAACCTGATGATTCATGTGATCATTGGGATAATCCTTTATATCCTGGCACTTAACCTGGGGTGCCGCGTCTGGGTCGCCGCCGGGGTCGCGCTTCTTTTCGCGGTGCATCCCGCTGTCGGGGAACCTGTTTCATGGGTGTCCGGCCGCAAGGATCTGCTGGCCGCGATGTTCTCGGTGATGGCGCTCGCGTCATTTCTTGGCATTCCCGCGCGTGATCGCGGGATTCGGGCAAGGCTTCCCGCCGCCGGGCTCTGCCTGCTTGCGGCCCTTTCCAAGCCATCGGCGCTTCTCGTCCCGGTTCTTCTGCTGGTGCTTGACCTTCGGCGGCCGGTCCGTCCGGGCGACGCGCCCCTGGAAGTGCGGGAAAGCCACTGGGCCTGGCGCAAGGGGGCTGGTCTTTCCCTGTGGGCGTTCATCATCGGGATTAACGCGGCGCTTGCCGTGATTGCCCACAGGCTGGAAACCGGAATGGGTGCCCTGCAGGGTTCGCGCGGAAGCGACCTGGTCGAACGCGTGCTTGCGGGCGCCGGCTGGCATGCTCGGATCGTGTTCTGGCCGTTCGACCTGCTGCCGAAGTACCTGGATCCGGCGGCAGGGCCTTCGATGCCGACACTTGCCATCGGCGGCCTGGTCGTGGTCGGGATGCTTGCCCTTGTCGTGTGGACCGGCATCCGCCGTCACCCGGCATTTGTCGGGCTGGCCCTGGCTGTCGCGGCATACATCCCGCAGTCGGGCGTCGTGCCGTTGTCGCGCCAGTATGCCAACAGTTACATCTATCTGGTGCTTGCGGGCCTGGCACTGGCCGCCGGGGCGGCGGTGTCGCCGCTGCTGTCGCGGACAGCAAGGCCGGTCAGGATGATGGCCGGGGTCGCGGCCGTGATTCTTGTCGTGGCGCTTGGCCTTGCCGCGCATTCCCAGGGTGCGGTCTATCGTGACGGAGTGAAGCTGTGGTCGCACGTCTGGCAGGCGTATCCCGACAGCCCGCAGGTCTGCCGCAACCTTGGAAATGCGTACATTTACGGTGACGTGGATCAGCCGGAAAAGGCCGTCGAAGTCTTTCAGGGTTGCATCGTCTCGCTTGGCAACAGGCCGTTCTTCTTGAAGAATCTTGCGGTGGCAACCTATCGCGCCGGCCACCGCCAACAGGCACGTCAGCTTTTTCTGGAGTTGCGCCAGACGCGTCCGGGCGATCCCGTTGCCGACAAGTACTTAAGACTTCTGTCGGAATAGCTTCCGGACAAGGATTTCCACAAAATCAAATTCTGTTTGCCTGTCAGGCTGGTGCGTCGGGCCGGATATGTTGGTAAGACTCCGGAAGGCCGTTTCAGTACGGACCGTTCATCACGATCTCGGCCCAGATCAGGCGGTGATCCGAAGGGTACAGGGTGTCGGGCCCGAACTTGCGCAGGTCAACCCACCAGAACTTCGTTGAAAAATCAGCTCCCGCCGTGAAGATGTGGTCAATCCGGTTGATCGGGTCGTATGGCGGGTTCTTCGGTGTGTTGACGTCGCTGTTCCAGTAGTTTCCAACGGTTGCGAACGTGTCATCCATGTGGAATCCGGTTGCGTCGATTCCGTTTGTAAGGATGTTGAACGCCGGGTCGCGTGGTTCGGTATTGAAGTCGCCGGTCTGGATGACGGGGGCTTCGACTGCCCACTGCTCGACCGTCCGGATCATCTGGGGCGCGCTGTGTTCCTGGTGCGGATGCGTCGAGTCGTAGTGCGTGGTCGCGAAATAGACGATCTGGCTGGTTGTCCTGTCCCGCAACTTGACCCAGGCCACGACCCTGGGAATCGACTGGCCGGGCGAGTAACCCATCGACCACGGAACGTCGGGCGTCGGCGAAAGCCAGTATTCGCCCTGGTCAAGCAGTTCGAACCGGTCCGTGCGGTAAAGGACGGTCGCGTCCGGATAGGCGAAGAAGTCGGCACCGTCGCCCTTGTAGAAGTACGCGGCGTAACCTGGAAGTTCGGCCAGCAACTGATCGACCTCGAAATCGAAGACGATTTCCTGGATGCCGATCAGGTCGGCCTGGATTGTCTCGAACATGTCGCCGAAATAGACCAGGCGTTCTTCCCAATCGTCGTAGCCGGCGCCGCACACGCTGCACATCAGGTTGAACGACACCACGCGGTACGTCGGACCCGCGAAGACGACCTCCTGTTCCTGGTCTTCTGCCCCGGGGGCAGGTTCCGGCATGGCTGCTTCGGCCCCGCTGCCGTCAGTCGAGCTTCTTCCGGATGTTTCTGGCGCCATGTTTCCTGCGGCTGGCGCGATCCGGTTCGTTCGCGCGCTGTCATCGGTGCCGTCAAGGCCTGCCGCAAGGCGGGCCTGTATCATCGGCCCCAGTGCAGAGGTCGGCGGGTCAATGACGGGCCGCAGGCCGACGTCGCCCCGATCGGTGGGGCCCATGGCCGCGCGGGAAGCCACCCTGGCAAAGGCCGCGGCTGCCGACCACGAGCCGCCACGGATCACCCGGTTGTACCCGTTTTCGTCGTCAAGCAGCGGGTCCGTCTGGGGATCGGCCGTGTGCCACCAGTATTGATCCTGGGTGAATTCGAACACGTTGCCCAGCATGTCGTACAGGCCCCAGGCGTTCGGATCCTTCCGCGCGACGGGCTGCGGACCGCATGTTTCAAGGGGGCTCCAGTCACGGCAGTCGTATGCTGATTCATACGTTGCGGCGGCGTTTCCGCAGTACCACGCGAACGGATCCAGGCGGGGGTTCGGGGATTGGCACTGCAGTCCCTGGGCAGGCTGAAGGCCTTCGAATTCGTCGGGATCGGTGTCGTGGCCGGCACGCGCGGCAAGCTCCCACTCGGCTTCGGTCGGCAGGCGGTATCCGGTGCATCCAGGCACACGGGAAACCGACCCGAAGTGGAAGTCGCCGTTGCACTGGATCTGGCCGGTAACGCACCCTCCGCCATGCGTGCCCGATTCCATGTCCGTCAAATAGCAGGGCGTCAGTTCGTCGCCCACGGATTTCATGTTCAGGAACTTGATGGCGTCGTACCAGTTGATGTTCTGGACTGCCACATTGTCGCCCGCGTCCTTGAAATATGATGGGGTCGTCGCGGTTACTGCCGCCCATTCGGCGTTGGTCACTTCGGTTTCAGCCATGCAGAAAGGCTTTGAAATCGTGACCTTGTGAAGGGTCTCGTCGCCGCCGCCGGTGACACGGCCCGGTTCGTTGTCCGGCGAGCCCATCCTGTACGTCCACGCCGGGACCAGGACGAAGCCGGCCGGGCAGGGATTCGCGATGCACGACATGCCGTCGCACTTCAGGCCGTCGGCGCACATGCCGTCGGGCGTGCCGCAGAATCCGCCGCATCCATCGCCCCCGCATTCCTGGCCTTCGGCGCAGGTGGGGATGCATTCAACGATGTCGGGATTGCCGTTGCTGCCGTCGGCACAGCCGGCGACGATAACGGCCGCCGCGACCGTTGCCACGGCCGCTGCCGCCAGTCGCAAGGGGTTCTTCAGGTGCTGCATTTTGTATTGCCTCGATGGGCGATTGTTGCAGGTGGCAGTTTACAACCTGGGGCGTGGAAATTGAATCACTGGCGGAGATCTTGCCGGACATCGTCGCGCTCGGTGAAGATATCCCGTTCCTGTGGAGGTTCTCGGTCGCGATGCAACATGAAGTCCTGCGGGACTCTGTCGGGACTGGCAAAAAAGTCGTCCCACGGAGATGCGACTTGTTCAGTTTGAGTCATTTTGACCTCCAGAAACCTGGTACGCCGCAAGAGTAACATATTTTTCAGGCAGGAATCTTGCCGCCAGACAGGTTATCTTTCGGTTGAAACAGAATCCGGTGTACGGCGGAAGACGGAAGGGGCAATATCTGGGTTACGGCGCCCCGGTGGCGCGCTTGAGGGGGTTATCCATGCTTAACATATTGATTATCATCGCGATTGTGATGCTTGCGGCCGTGCTGGCGATGCTGGTTGCTGTCATGGGTAAGGTCGGCAGGCTGAACGCGGCGAACACCGATGCTACCGTCCGCGACGAAATGCAGCGTGTCCGTCAGGAGATGGAAACCCACAGCCGCGGCCTGCGCAAGGAAGTCGCTGAACAGCAGGAACGAGCCAACAATACGCTGGTCGGCACCATGCACAAACTGGGCGAGGAGCAGCGCGGCGTCCTGAAGGACATCACCACGCAGAATATCGAGGCCCTTGACCGCATGCGGATCGCGGTCGAAAACAAGTTCGCGCAGATCCAGGAAAGCAACGAAAAGAAGCTGGACGAGATGCGCAGGACCGTTGATGAAAAGTTGCAGACCACGCTTGAAAAGCGTCTGGGCGAGTCGTTCAAGCTTGTTTCCGAAAGACTCGAGGCTGTCCAGCGCGGCCTTGGCGAGATGCAGACCCTGGCGTCCGACGTGGGCGGTTTGAAGCGCGTCCTGACCAACGTCAAGGATCGCGGCACCTGGGGCGAATACCAGCTCGGCGCCATCCTGTCAGAAATCCTGACCCCTGACCAGTACGCGCAGAACGTGTCGCCGAAGAATAACTCGGATCGCGTCGAGTACGCGGTCAGGCTTCCCGGCCGCGCGGAAGACGGTGGCGATCCGGTCTGGCTGCCGATTGACGCCAAGTTCCCCAAGGAAGACTACGAACGCCTGCTGGATGCCGTCCAGGCGGCCGACATGGATGGCGTCAAGAAATGCGGCGATGCACTGGCCCGCGCGGTGCGGACGTCGGCCAAGGACATTCACGACAAGTACATCAACCCGCCGCTTTCGACCGACTTCGGCATCATGTTCCTGCCGTCCGAGGGCCTGTATTCGGAAATCCTGCGCCAGCCCGGCCTGGTGGGCGAGATCCAGAACAGTTACCGGGTGATCGTGGCGGGCCCGACCACGCTGTCATCGATCCTTTCCAGCCTGCGCGTCGGTTTCCAGACCCTTGCCATCGAAAAGCGTTCGCACGAGGTCTGGAAGGTCCTGGCCGCCGTCAAGACCGAGTTCGAGACATTCGGTGATTTCCTGGAAAAGGTTCAGAAGCAGATCAACGCAGCGTCAAAGACGCTTGAATCGGCCGGCACCCGCACGAAGAAGATGAAGAGCAAACTGTCGTCGGTCCAGAGCCTGTCCGTTGCCGAAGCCGCGACCATCCTTTCCCTGCCCGAAAAGGGCGACGCCATGCCCGACGACGACTACGAAGCCGAAGCCGGAAACGCTGAAGGCGAACTTGTTTGACCCATTGGTTTTCCGCTCAGGGCAGATTCGCGTAACAAAACCGGATCGGAATCATTGCCGGTTTTGGTGATAACTGGTAATGTTTTGTTGCCAGTTTGTTTGGAAACTGGTAAGCAATTATTGCCGGTTTGCCGTGTCTGCGATTTGCCGGTTATTGTGTAGGGTGAAGATATGAAGGAAATCCTTAAGGAAATAATCCGGGACTCGCACGAGGCTCCGATAGTCACGGGGATTCCCCGGCGTTTGAATACACCGGCGATCCCGGGCAAGGCGGGCGTCTTCATGGGGGTTCGACGCAGCGGCAAATCGACCTATATGAATCAGTTGATGCAAGGTCTGATAGACGGCGGGCTTCCACGCCAGAACATACTGGCCGTCAATTTCTTTGATGACAGGCTTGCCGAGCTTCGGCGCCAGGGTCCGGCCGCCGTGATCGACGCTTACTGGTCCAGGTTTCCCGAAAAAAAGAATGTGGAAACCATCCATTGTTTCTTTGATGAAATTCAAGAGGTTGCAGATTGGGAGCCCTTCGTGGACAGGCTTCTGCGCACCGAAAATTGTCAGGTTTATCTGACCGGTTCCTCTGCGAAGATGTTGTCGTCTGAAATTGCGACGCAGATGCGGGGCCGGTCGATTCCCTGGGAAGTATTCCCTTTTTCATTCCCGGAATATCTTGATTCAAGGGGTATTCAGGCACCGGCCGTTCCAACCAGCAGGCAGCGCTTCCTGATACGTCAGGCCTTCGATGAATTCATGCTTCGTGGCGGTTTTCCGGAAGTGACCGGCTTTGATCGCAGGCTGCGAACAAAAGTACACCAGGAGTACTTCGGCGCAATCATGTACCGCGATATCGTCGAAAGGCATAATGTGGCGCATCCAAGGATGCTGTCGGAACTGACGCGCCGGTTGATCGACAACGCCGGTTCGATGTATTCCCACAACAGTTTGACCGGCTTTCTGAAGTCCACCGGTCACAAGGCGACCAAGGCAATTGTTTCCGACTTCCTGGAATGGTTGCAGGATGCGTATCTGCTCTTTTCCGTGAAGCTGTTCGATTCGTCAGCGGCCAGGGTCAACACGAACCCGAAAAAGATCTATTGCGTTGACCAGGGACTGGTTCGATCCCTTTCATCGGGTGTGCTGGCGAATACCGGCCACATGCTGGAAAACGCGGTATTTCTGGCGATCAGGCGGCATTTTCCGGACATCGCCTATTACAGGGGGCCAGGCGGTCGCGAGGTCGATTTTGTCGTGCGGCGATCCGATGGCGGGCTTGATCTGGTGCAGGTCTGTGAAAACATGGCCGATTCGGCGACACGTCACCGTGAAGTCACAGGGCTGGCAGAGGCGATGAAGGCACTGAATGTTTCGACGGGAACGATCGTGACTCTGGACGAATCTTCAACAGTGGATGCCGATCACGGGCTGATTACCGTTGTTCCTGCCTGGAAATACATGCTGGGCCTTGCCGAAGATGGCTTCCGTCCCTGAATCAAGCTTCCGGGCCCCTTGCGCGCCGGCGCTTCATGAACAGGCGTACAAGCGCCACGACGCTGACCGAAATCCACACGACCTCGATGAACAGCGCGGGCAGGTTGAAGTCGAAAAACAGGGAAAACAGGATCATCAGCGACCCGACCAGGTTCACGACCGTGTACCACAGCCCCTCGGTCGTCATCCTTCCCATCTGCAGCAGCAGGTACGCCAGCAATATCATTGCCGCGCCGACCATCCCGACGATGCTTGGTATCAGGGTCATTGCCGCCCCACCCCGCAAATCCCGGCCCGATTATGCCACTGTCGTTGAGCTTTTCGGTCTTCTTGTCTTTGGTTGTAGTTGTAACGCCTGGAAGTTGCGGGTTTTTAGTGCTGCGCCGACTTCGGAATGTTCCCAACTTGGATAGTTTTGTCAACGAAAAAATCTGGACACGGTATCAGGTGGTTAGACACAAGGCGACTCCCGTTGCCATCAGTGCAGTTTGTCTTCAAGAATGTGGGCCGCGAAACTGTTTCCGCCCATAAGCGAAGTTGCCATCCGGTTGATCTTTTTCACGGTCGCATCAATCTGGCCGGTTCGTCCGGCGGCGTCGATCGTGTTGTTGTATGCGGCCAGTATATCGGGGCTGGTAATTTTGTATCCGTGATTCTGGAACAACCAATACAGCGCCAGAAGACCAGCCCCAAGCGCGAATGCAGGCTGGCGATCGATATGATCCCGGGCCGCGCGGGTCAGGGTTTTCGGATCGCAGGGCGAACGTTCGGCCAGGAAAAGCGCCTCGCGGAACAGTCCCGCGTCCTTTGCGGCGGCGAACCATTTTCCTTCCTCGCCGGGCGTTGATTTGACAAGGTCTGCAAGGATTTCGGCGGGGGCCTTGGTCGGGTATTTCCGTGTGACCGCCATGAATGTCGCCACATTGGTGCCGCAGCGGTTGGCCGATAACCCGTATCTGGCATAGGCTTCGTCGATCCTGCCGCATGTCAGCAGGATTTCCTCGCAGATCCTGTCAATCTGAAAATTGTTGGCCCAGGGCCCGCGGCAAGCCTCGGCCATTTCGATGGCCTCGTCATTCCTGCCCCGGGCCGCCAGTGCCCTGACCGCCCATTGCTTGTGCGCCCAGAATCTTTCATGTTGGAGCAATTCAATAAGCTCGTCGTATCGTTCGGCAGTCAGAAGGGCGCTCAAGCAGGCCGATGTTCCATGGAAGTATCCATGCAGCCGCTTGTCAGGGCCAAGCGCCAGTCGCGTCGTCCCGATAAGGTCGTCGGCCCACTGGGACGCCACCCCTTTGGACGCGCACAATTCGCCCCAGTAGTCGGTCAGAATGTCGATGTACGCAACATCGTCGCCGACGCTTGCCTGAAAAAGTCGTTCCAGCCATATGGTGCGGGTTCTGGCGTCCGCCGGGGCCCCGGCAATAATTGGAACCAGGACCCTGATCGCGTTGCAGACGGCCGTGCCAATTGCACCCGACGAACTATCGACCTGCTCGAGTGCCGGCGAAACGCGTTCCAGGAAGATAACCGCACCCTCGGCACCCAGCACCGGATTCCTTCGCGCGACCTTCGTGATCTCGGCAACGGCTTCCTTCACGCGCTGGATGGCTGGTTGTGACCGCCATCCGAATGACCCGCGTCGAAAACGGGCCTTGAATTCCCACTTGTGCGGGATGATTTCAACTGCGTCCTCTTGGGGAGCTTGAGTCTTGCGCGTTGTGGTCATCTTCATCCCCACGGCCGCATCAAGGGGCTGTTTGGGTTAACTTTGCTCCATTCCTGGCGTTCATCGTGGCCGTGCTTGCATGTTCGGAACGGCTCCAATTGGGCACACGATGCCAGCCCGATTCGGCCTGGCCTGTGTAAGGTCCGTCGATGTGTTAGATTATCATCCGTACTTGAATTATGGAGCCTCACAAGATGAACCTTGAAGAATTGGTTTCGTTATTGGAACGCTTTCAAGTGGAGGAAGTTGCCAGAAAACCGCTTCCACTCATGTATCCTGAACTGAAATTCGAAATTGTTGACGGTGATATCTGGGTGTCCCGTGGCCCTGACAATGTGTTCGGCTGGTTCGAGCCGCTGGATGACGGAAATTGGAATGTTCGTGTGTTTCTTACTGCGGCAATCGATTGCGACGATGCCATTGACGAGGAGCGCCGCGAGGAGGCTGTTGGACGTATGGAGTCCGAGATGTGGCCGGCCTTCAGGGAACGGGGATACGCGATCGATTATGTCGAGGATGAATGGCATTCCGGTGAAGACTTTTTCCAGCGATGTGTGGTCAAGCAGGTTGTGAATTCAGCGGAGATCCTGGCGGAAGCGTGTTTCCTGATGCGCGCGTACATATCTGACAGATTCCGCACGGAACGGATTGGTTGATTCGGAACTGGTCGGTCGCGTCCGAGCGCCATATCTTTTGCGGCAGAAATCTTGCCGCTGGGTGATGTACGCTTCGCTTTCTCGACAGCAGAGGGATGAAATGAGGTTGCTGCACACATCCGACTGGCACCTTGGCGCGCGGCTTCACGGGCAGTCGCGCACCGCCGAATTTGAAAACCTGATGGAATGGATGCTCGGTGTCATCCGGGATAACAGCGTCGATGTGCTGGTCGTGTCCGGCGACATTTTTGACAGTTCGGTGCCGGGGTCAGGAAATCAGGGACTTTATTACCGTTTTCTGGCTTCCCTGGTGGCAACGTGCTGCAGGAACGTCGTGATAATCGCCGGTAACCACGATTCGCCGTCGCTGATTTCCGCGTCCGAGGAACTGCTGCGACTGTTGAATATCTATGTTGTGGGGGCGGCCCGCGAAAACCCCGAAGATGAAGTAGTCACCCTGCATGATGGGGCTGGAAATGCGATGGCCGTCGTGGCGGCAGTGCCTTATCTGCGTGAAGGCGATGTCAGGCTTTCCGAGGCCGGTGAGGGCGCTGAAGCGAAGCTCGACAAGTACGCAACCGGTATTGCCAGCCATTACGACCGGGTGTGCACGCACCTTCACAAGGTCCGTCAGGAAGCCGTCGCCCTGGCGCGTGGTCGTCATGTGCCGGCGGTCGTCACGGGCCATCTTTATGTGATTGGAAGCCAGGACTCGGAAAGTGAACACAAGCTGTACGTCGGGAACCTGGGGGGCGTTGATGGCGGGATGTTCCCGGAATGGGTCGATTATGTGGCGCTGGGCCATCTGCACAAACCCCAGCGCATAGGGGATCGCCAGAATTTCAGGTACTCCGGGTCGCCGCTTCAGCTTGGTTTCGATGCAGCCGACCAGAACAGGTTCGTGTATCTGGTCGATTTTCCTGATGTTCCAGGGATGCCGCCGGATGTCGCCCACATTCAGGTTCCTGTGTGGCAGAAACTTGGGTCTGTTCACGGGAAGTCGTGGGACGAAATTGAAAGGGCGCTGACGGCCTTGAAGTCAGCCGGCGAATCAATCTGGATCGATGTGCATTACGAGGGCGACCATGACTTGTCCGACCTGGCTGGTCGCGTGCACGCGGCCGTCGATGACTCGTGCGTTCAGGCTCTGCGAATTCATGACCACCAGCGAAAGTCGGCCGTGATGCTGGCGAAGTCCCCGGACGAAAAACTGGAGGATCTGGAACCGGTCGAAGTCTTCAGGCGCAGACTGGCCGCCACGACCGTCCTTCCGGATGATCAGGCGGCGCTTGAAGCGATGTTCGATGAAATCCTGTACGCATTAAGGAATCGCGACGGATCCGCCGAACCTTCGCCCGGCGACGAAGGGGGTGCGCGATGAAAATTGTCTCGGTCGAGTTCGAAAACCTGAATTCGCTGGCGGGCCACTGGAAGATTGATTTCACGGATCCCGGCTATGTCGAGTCCGGCATATTTGCCATCACCGGCCCGACCGGTGCGGGCAAATCAACGATCCTGGACGCAATCTGCCTGGGCCTGTTCGGAAGGACTCCGCGCCTTGGAAAGTTCGGAACGACCAGCGGCAACGAGATAATGACGAAGGGAAAGGCAGATTGCATGGCAGAGGTCGTCTTTGAGAAGTCGAACGGTTGTCGATACCGTGCAACCTGGACACAGCGTCGTGCGCGTGGAAAGGCGGATGGAAACCTTCAGCCGTCGAGCCATGAGGTTTCAGAAGTCCCTTCGGGAAAGCCACTGACGGACACGAAATCAGATACGGCTGCATTTGTTGCAGAGATCACCGGCCTGGATTTCGGGCGTTTCACAAAATCAGTGATGCTGGCCCAGAACGCGTTTGCCGAGTTTCTGAAGATGGATTCGGGGGCGAGGGCCGAACTGCTGGAAAAGATAACCGGCGGCGAACTGTACGCGGACATCTCCAGAGAGGTTTTTGCGCGCCATTCCGCACAGGTCGGATCCCTGAAGGCCATGCAGGCGACTGTCGATGGCATCCAGGTCCTGACGGAAGATGAAGTCGCCGCTTTGAAAGAAAGCGTCAAGGTCGTCCAGGTGGCCGTCGATGATGCCGGGAAGCTGGCGCAGAAATACGAAGCGGCCCTGCAGTGGCTTGAATTGATTGAGAAACTTGTTAATGAGGCGGGGCAGTTGTCCGTCGAACGGACTAACCTGGAAGCGGATGTCGATGGATTCAGGCAGGACGCGGCAAGATTGGAACTGGCTGAAACGGCCGCCAGGCTTGCCGGGGAATGGCAGAGTCTGAAAAACGCCCGCGACAATCTTGTGGAACAGGAAAAACGGGCCGCCGACCTTGCCGAAAACCTGCCCGGGTTGCGTGAAGCCGAAGTGAAGGCGGACCTGGCCGTAAAAGATGCGGCCGCGGCTGTTTTGTCGGCAGATGCCGCAGTCCAGCAGAATGTTCCAGTGATCCGGAAGGCGCGCGAGCTTGATGGCGATATCAGGGGTGCCGCAAATCAGCTTGGTGAAATCAGGCTTGAAGTTACCACCAAGGCTGCGGCTGTTGACGAACTTAAGGTCGCCTTGACCAATATCCGCGGGCAGATTGCGGACAGTGAAGCAATCCTTGGGACTGTTAACGAGCAGTTGGACAAAAACGCTTGCGACGCGACGCTTGAATCGCGGCTGGGTGAAGTCCGGCTGAAACTGGACGGTTTGGATACCGATCGCAGGAAGCTGTCGGTCCTGCGCGACGCCCTGAATGAATACACCGAAAAGCTGAATGGAATCGGCAATGAAATTGAAGGACTTCGGACGCGCCGGAAAGAACTTCAGGACAGTGAAGCCCAGGCCGAACGCGACTTGAAGGGGCTTCAGAAAAGCCGCGAAGACCTGCTTTTTGGCCATGACGTTTCGTGGTGGGATCTGGAAAGGGATCGGCTGGCAAAACTTGTGGCCGATCTTGGGCGCGCATCTGAAGCCGTCGAGGTTCGCACCAAGGTCGAAGAAGATCTCAAGTTGCTGGCAGACCAGGATGAAAACGCCAGGAAGTCCATCGATGAGTGTGAACGTGGCTTGGCGGAAAATGGAAAAATCGTCGCAATTCTGGACGACCAGCTTGTCCTGCTGAATAAGGCGAAGAACTTGCAGGTCGCCGTCATGCAGTTGTCCGAACAGCGTGAAAAGCTTCTGCGGCCCGGCGTCGAATGTCCGTTGTGCGGTTCCCTGGATCATCCGTGGGCCGCCGGGAATGTTCCGACAGACGATGAGACCGATACAAAAATGGCCGAAACCATGCTTCGGCTTAATGATTTGCGTGCGGCAAGCGGGGAACTGGACCGGAAGAAGTCCGCATTGCAGGCCGGGATCCGGTCGAATCAGGTTGCCCGCGAAAAGGCAGAACAGGCTCTTCGGAAGTCGCAGGACATTCTTTCGCAGAACGCGGTTTCCTGCGGGTTCGATGCCACCGCGTCGGGACTGTCCGCAATCCTGGGGGAAAGGGCAGAAAATGCCGCCACGGCACAGGCCGGGGCCGCTGTGGTCATCAATGCCGTACTGGCAGTCGATACAAGACTGGCTGATGCATCGCGTACCTATCAGGATTGCAGGGAAAGGCTTATCCAGGCCGATAATGACATTCAGAAGGCCGAAGTCAGAAAGGATGCTGCCGCCGAATCCATCACGAAGATGGTGACCGAAACGGCCCAACTTGAAACCAGGCTCAGCGTCGTTGCCGCAGAAGTCGCGGGTCTGGTGGCTGTATGGGGAATCGGGCCTGATCGCCTTGATCATCCCGACGCGGTTCTGCAGGAACTTGACCGGCGCAGGCAGGCGTGGTCCGACTGGCAAAGCAAGAAGAACAGTCTGGAAAAGGATCTTCAATCTTTGCGGGCCGGCATTGCGGCGCGGCAAGATGGCCTCGACAGGGACGTCAAAGACCTTGAAAAAGCCAGGAAGCGCCTTGAAGACGCAGAAGCCACCCTGAAAAACCTTCAAGCCCGGCGCGCGCAGGTTCTTTCTGAGCCGGATGTCGATGCTTTCGAAGCCGGTCTGGCCAAAGCCGCCAGGATGGCGATGTCAAACCGCGACATCGCAAAACAGAGCCTGTCCTCCATTCAGTCCGATCTGAAATCCGTCCTGGATCAGATTGATGAAAACGCTAAGGCGATTGCCGCGGGCAGGGTCGGACTTGGGGCTGCCGAAGCCGAATTCTCTGCGGCCCTTTCGCGCAGGGGATTTGCCGACGAAGCCGCTTTCGTTGCGTCGCGCCTGTCTGACGCCGAAATCGAACTGCTGGCCGAAAGACGCGCGAAATTGGACACGCGGAAGGTTGCCATTGAAACGAAGACCGCCGAAAACGCACGCCGAATGGCAGAAGAACGCGATCGCGCCCTGACCGACCTTGACAAGGCGACTGTGCGGGAACGTCTTGACCAGGCGAAACAGGACCTTGCGGCAGGCAACCGTCAGCTTGGTGAATTGAAGAACCGGATGGACATGGACAATGCCGAGCGCGAGCGTGCCCGAGACCAGCTTGGAAAGCTTCAGGAACAGCAGGTTGTGGTTAGGCGCTGGGAACAGTTGAACAAACTGATCGGATCGTCGGATGGCAAAAATTTCAGGCAGTTCGCCCAGGGAATTACCTTCGAACATCTGATTCACGACGCGAACAAACATCTGAAAGTGCTTTCTGACCGCTACAGTCTGCAGATGGCCCCAGCCGACAAACATGGCAATGCATCGCTGGATCTTGATGTCGTTGACGACTGGCAGGGCGGCGATGCCCGCACGGTCAGAAATCTGTCCGGTGGCGAAACATTCATTGTCAGTCTGGCCCTGGCGCTTGGGCTGTCGTCGCTTGCAAGCCGGCGGATTCGAATCGATTCCTTCTTCATGGATGAAGGGTTTGGAACACTGGATCAGGAAGCGCTGAACTCCGCCATGGACGCGCTTGGTGAACTTCGTCGCGACGGCAAGCTGATCGGGATCATCTCGCACGTCGAGGCATTGAAGCAGAGGATCGTTACAAGAATCGATGTTTCCCGACAGCCCGGCGGCCGCAGTACCATTTCCGGGCCCGGGGTTGAAAGGGTTGTGTGAGTTGAAGTGGCCCCAAAAGGGCCAGGTGAATGATGGCGAGGTGACTTATGTTCTGGCTCGATCCGATGGTTTCTGGCGACGAGAACTTGCGTCGAACCCTGGTTCTGTGCAGGACGGCCGCCTCGGCAAATGCGGTCAAGCGGTGGATTGCGGCAAGGGGTGGAATGGTCGGGGTTGAGGTTGTCACGCCGAGCGGGCTCGCGATGTCCCTGAAAACGCCCAGCCTGCGGCCGAAAAGTGGCGACCATCTGGAAGCCGATCCGAAAGTTCCGGCAGGGCATCCATGGGAATCTGTCAACGCTCGGCCGGGGCTTGCGGAAGTTTTGAAGGGGCATCTTGCCGACATTCGTATCGAGGGCCTTGCGACCGAAGATCTGCCTGCCGAAGTTTGGCCGTTGCTTGACGCTGGCTGGGGCGGTGGTGACGACACGGATGCGTTGCTGTCGCTTGTTGAACGAATCGAAGCAGGCGGTGAAGCAGGACGATTGGGCTTTGCCCAGGTGTTTGCCGTTGGTTTCGGTCTGCCGGGGACGGATCTGTTGTCACCACCAGGGCCGAACCGATATTTCGAACGCCTGCTTTCCGGGCTTGGCGCGATCAGGTTGGCCGCGCCCGTTGTGTCGCCGGATGCGACGCCTGAAACGGCACTGGCTGCGGATGTTGTCAGCGAGGCCGCATGGGTCGTGAAGAACGTGATGGATTTCCGTGATGCCGGTGGCGACCCGGAAGGCGTGCTGGTGCTTTTCGCAGGGGCTGATGACCGGGATCGGATTGCGTCGGCCCTGGCGCGCAGCGGCATTCCAGCGGCTGTTGACCAGGCCCAGCGCCTGTCGCGCCATGCGCTGGCCATCCTGACACATTCGATACTGCCCTGGTTTGACGATTCTGGTTCCGATTCGGTGATTCTGGTGGGCGAAACGATGCGAAAACTGTTCCAGAGTCCGCTTCTGGGACGTGCGTCGTACCAGGAAGCCGAGGCTGCCGCCTTGGGGACGCGTATAGCCGGGCTGAAGAAGGCTGCGTCCGATGAGGATGCCGGGCAAGACGACGCCTTGAATGCAGAACAGGACGATCTGGCGTTGCACCGCAGATCGGTGACCGATGCCCTGAAGGATTGTCACATGATCAGGGGCACGCTGGATGCGTGGATCGCGGCTTTGGACGCGGTCGGTAACAACCCCGGCGCGAAGACGTCAACCCGCAGGGCGGCGATACTTCTGTGGCAGAGGCTTGAATGGCTGAAGGCGTTGCGTGGGCCGACCATCGGTCACCTGCGGGCGTATCTGAACCAGCTGTCGCTGGTGACGTTCAAGGATCGGGTTGCCATGTCAATTCAGAAGGCGCTTGGTCAGAACGCTGCCCGCCCGGCCACCCCCGACGTGCTGGACGATGTGCTGGGCGGTGCGGTTTCCAGCGGCAGCATCAATCGTGGCGTGACCCTGCTTGATTACGCGAATTATGACGGGCGTCCGTCCCGGTTGTGTCTGCTTACCGGGATGCATTCGAAGGGAGTCGGGCAGGCGCCGTCGCCCGATCCGTTTTTCACCGATGATGTGGCCGCGACGTGGGGGCGCTGCGGGGGCTCGGCGTACGTTTCATTCCTGATGGCGCAGGCAGGGGCGGCTGCCGCACGGGCGGAACGGTCGCTGGCCTGTGTCGTGCAGAGGGCGGCCGACGGGCGTGCGGCGGTTCCGGTGTCCCATCGTTTGATAAGGCTCCTGTCCCACAAACCGGCGGACGGTCTTCGCAATTATGGCCTGGCCGTTGAAACGGAAGAAACCCGGAACCACGCTGCCCTGGTCGTTGAAGACGCGGTCGTGCCGGTTGCCGGGCCTGTGGCCTGCGGCGACAACGAAGCTGACCACGCGGCGTTGATGGCGACGGTCGAATGGATCCGGGGCGGCGGGACGTACGAACGGGGTGTTGACCTGGCCCCCGGCGCGGAGCCGCCAGCCGATGCTGGGTCGTCAGTCCCGGATACAAAGGATCCGAAGAAACTGACCCTGGCCGAAACCATCGCGACGGACTGGGGGTTCCTGCCGAAGTCAATCAGACCCTACCTCGGGGACGGATCCGCAATTAATGTTGCGAAGATTGCGCGGGACAAGGTGCTGTCCACATCGTCGGGATTTGAGCCGATGACACACTGCCTGTTTCAGGCATACCTGAAGACGACGTTGGGATTGAAGAAATCGGAGGACCTGGAGGAAGAACTCAGCGCGGCCGAAGTCGGTACCGCCGTGCACGCGGCCCTTGAAGAGATCGGAACCGATCCAAGGTGGCGGCCGGCCACCAGAGCAGACGTCGTGGAATCTGTCAGGTTTTTGTCCGAATCCCTGACGGCCGCGACCAGACGCCACCTGGAAGACGCTGTCAAAGATCTTCCCGATGCAACACCGGCATTGGCAAAAGCCAGGTTGGGTCTTGCCAACAGATGGGGGAACCACCTGAAGCTGTACGTCCAGGCCCGCGTACAATCCGTGGAGGAACTGAACGAGGATGTACTGTTGCGCAACCTCAAAGACTTCAAGAAATCTGCGACATTTGAAGCGCTGGTGGCTGATGCCAGGTCGAAGATGAGCGTCAAGAGTCATGTGACGGCTGCGGTATCCTGGATAAGCATGGCGATCGAAGCGGTTGTCTTTGGTAAGGATCCTGCTGATGAAAACCTGTTGGCCCACTGCGACAACCAGAAGGTACTGGCTTCCGTGGGCGCATGGTCAAGGGACCCGGGCACGCAGGCCGCAATTCGGCAGGCTGCCGCCACCCTGGTCAGGGAATCAACTCTGGATTTGACGAAACAGGGCCGAATTGTCGGTGGTGCGCCAGAATGGAAATTCGGGGCTTACGACGGCGAAGAAACCGGTTCTGCAATGACGGTAATGTTGGGTGACCAGCCCGATGTCGCGATCCGCGGTTCGGTCGACCGGATTCGCTATTTCAAGGGGCCCGAAGGTGGCGTGGTTGTCGAGATCTGCGATTTCAAGACCGGTACTCAGTATTCCGCATTGCGCACTGCCGCCGCAGCAGGCACCAGGCCGCAGCTTCCGGTGTATGCGATTGCGCTTGAACAGGCACGCCTTGATGGCACGGCCCCGGCGGATGACCCTGGATCGGTGGAAGGTACGTCACTTGTTTACGATTTCATTCGCACTGCGCCCGATGGCGACGTCATTGAATTTGCATTTGACCAGGCAGGAACAAGTCTGGAAGCAACCAGAAAGTTGCTTGGGCAGCTTCTGGGGATGATGCGCAGCGGTGAATACCCGATCTTTCCACATCCGACTACATGTCCGGTACTGAGCAATGGCGACAAAGGACACGACCATTGCCCCTTCAAGGCTGTGTGCCGGTTCCATGCGTTTCCGGGCGCCGAGGGCGTGCCTGAAGACGAAGATGCTGAGTCGGGTTCTGGCGACAAGGAGTAAACGATGGACAACACCAACCATATCAAAGTGGTATCTGCGGCGGCCGGTACAGGAAAGACGACCCGGTTGGTCAGGGAATACCTGGGCCTGCTTTCCGGCGGCATCCCACCCGACCGTATCGTTGCGATCACATTCACACGCAAGGCCGCTGCGGAATTGATTGAAGCGGTGTCAAACTGTCTTCGGCAGTCGCTTGGCGAGCCGGTTCCCGAAAAGTTTCAAAAGGACTTTGCCGACTGTTACAGCGACGTGGTTCCGTGTGACCCGGAATTCATCCGGCAGGCATTGGCGGAACTGCCAAACGCGCCAGCCGGGACAACGGACAGCTTTGTTCTGCGTCTGCTGGGCGAATTTGCCCTGGACGCGCGTCTGCCGACCGACGATGGCGGTGCGCCGGCCTGGCTTGATTTTCCGGTGGGCCAGGGGGATGCGGGGGCGGTGTTCGATGCCGCCATTCGCGAAACGATTGATCCGGAGGATGGGAATGTGCCGGAAGCGGCCGGCCGGCTGCTGGAACAGATGGGCCTTCGTGAACTGCTAAAAGTGGTTTCGCAGACCGTGCGTGATATGCCCTCCGGCATCGACGGTTCGCCCGTCGAACTGGCTGGCGGAAACGATGTGCTGGGGAAGGTTTTGTCCGGGTGCCGGGATTCACTTCAGGCCGTGATTGAGACCAATCCGAAAATTGAAACGTTGCCGAACGTGAATATTCAGAAATCCTGGCCTCCAATAGCTGCTTGGAGGAACGGGGGGTTCCAGGGATCGGTCCCGGAAGGGCTGTTCAAGTGGTATTCGGCCGTGATCAAAAACAGCACGGCCAAAGAGAGGCGCAGTCTGGAAAGCGCCTTCCGCGCCATCAAAGTGGATCTGGGACTTGTCGAACTGAGCCTTCACGATTTTGCCATGACCAACCCGGATGGGTTCATCGCAAAGGATATCGACGCCTGTGACAGGATGCGGGCGGACATCATGGAAATCACCCGCATGGCCCGGTCGAAGGCGTTTCGCATGGCCGCGGCATCTGGGGCGCTGGATCACGACCTGCTGACCCGGGCGGCGATCGATTTGTGCAGACGCGAGGATCGTCCCGACCGGCTTCGCAGACGTTTCGACGCGTTGCTGGTCGATGAAGTTCAGGATTCCAGCCCGGCCCAATTCAGCCTGTTCCGGGCAATCGAAAATCTGCCGGGGGACGGGCGGTCGTTGCGTACTTTCTATGTCGGCGATTCCAGGCAGAGCATCTATCTGTTCCGCGGCGCCGAACCGGCAGGCCTGAAAGAACTGGAACAGAGATCAATCCAGGCCGGCTTCCCGGTCGAGCAGCTCGACACCAATTATCGAAGTACCCCGGAGATGATCACGGCCCAGAAGGCCCTGTTCGATCGGGCCATCCATGGCCATGGGGATTTTCCCGGCCTGCCCGGGGTTACCACGATCGACCACGTCCAGTCGAATGAATCCAGGGGCAGGGACGAATTGCCGCCATCCGCGCCATACCCGGAACCCATTGTGATGGTTACCCTGGAGGCATCAACGCCGAACGCCCCGAAATGGGTTCCGGCCGATTTCAACAATGCCGCCCTGGACGTCTTCTGTGACCGAATCATGCATGCCTGGAATTTCGAAGGCAGAGGTGACGACACCGCCGCCGTCCTGTGTTCCAGCTGGGCGAATGCCATCAACGCACGCAACCGGATCAGATCGATTCTGCGGGCCGGGAATTCCGGCGATGCGTTTCTGGACGGAAGTCGTGAACTTGCAAAGGGGATTGTCGCGGGCGACATCAGAACGGTTGTGTCAGCGCTGTGGGACAGTTCCGATGATATTGCCTGGGCCGGTTTGTGGCGGCTTCCGATGATCGGTCTTTCGGACGGGGCTTTGGCCGCTTTCAGGGCGGGTAGTGGCCTTCTTCCGGCGGACGGCGGCATTCGGGGGCTCGCCTGGGCTGCGTCGGCCCAGGGCCTTGATCCGGCGGTTTTCGGTCAGCGGGATTTTGTCGCCTTTGCGCGGGTCAGGCCTGTTCTGGAAAAAGCCAGGTCCGAAATCGGGCGCGTTCCCACCGCCGATGTCCTGGAAGAAATGGCGGCGGCGCTGCACTGGCGAAGCATCCTTCTGAAAGGCCCTGGCGGCATGGATGCCGTCGGCGAACTGGAAGTGATCCTTGATTGGATCAGGCAGGCGGAAGCGGACACCGTGGATCCCGAGGCCGTCGTCACGATGCTTGACCCGAAGGAAGCCGGCGAGGTCCCGCGAGTCGAACTGTACCGAGGCAAGAAAAGCGTCAGTTGCACGACGATTCACCAAGCCAAGGGGCTGAAATACGACCACGTCTGCGTGATGTCGATTGGGAGTCCTGCCGGAGGTGGTGGCTTCGGCGGCGTATCCAGGGGTTCGATGGTGCTGGATGGCCGGGAACTGGCGCTTCTTGGCGTCAGCCATGATCCTGAACAGGGGATTCACCCGCGACCGGATCCGGTATCCAGGCTGGCAGCCGGGATCGATGCGAAGCGCAGCGAAGAAGAGTTGCTGCGTCTGGTATATGTGGCCGTCACCAGGGCCGTCAGGTCGGTAACTTTTGCAACTGGATCCCACAATGTTGGAATTCATGGCGCCTTGTCGGATCTGTGGATGGCCGACGATGTGCCCATGGAAGGCGTCAAGCTGGTTAAGTTGGCGGCACCGAATGAAATCGACACAACCATCAGGGCACATGTCAGGGCGGCCGCGCCTTTCCCAGTGAAACCATGTCCCCCGGCCGGATGGATTTCCGTGTCGCCGTCGATGGCGGCCGAGGCATGGAAGACGGCAGACGCGGATGCACTTGATGCCATGATCCAGGGGCTGTTGCCCGCCGTGAGTGTGGTTTACGGTGCCGACCCGCTTCATCCCCCGAAGCTGGATGAAATGGCAGGGGATGACCCGATTTCCGATTCGGCGTGGGGTAACCTGGTTCACTCCTGGATGGAATCCACGGGCCTGCGACCAGGGGCCGACGTCGGGGCCGCCCGCGCCTTCCTGGAATCGCGGTACGGCATTCATGACGATGCGCTGGCCGGTTGGCTTGCGGCAATCCTTGAACGGCTTGAACTGCACCAGCCCGAACTTCTTGCCCGGCTGAGGTCACCGGAAGCGACGCTGCACTTCGAGATGCCGTTTGCGGGCGTCAATACATCGACGCCGGACAGCCCATGGTTCCACGCCGGCCGCATGGACCTGCTGGTGACCTTCCCCGGAAAGCGGGCGATTGTCGTCGATTTCAAGGCGGGCAGGCGAAACCCGGTGCCCGGCGCCAACTTTGTGAAATCGGCGGGCCTGGATGAATACATGCCCCAGCTTGAGGCCTACCGTCAGTCCCTGACCGCGGCCGGCTGGACCATCGAAACGGTCGGCCTGCTTTACATGCGCAGCGCCACCTGGCTGTCGTGGTGATTTGCCCGGATGAATGCCGATGTTGCGACGGTCGGGAAGGGTTGACTGGCGGTTCATTGTTGACCGACACTTGTGTCGGGCGTAATGCTGGGTCGCCGTTGATGACGGCGCCAGATTTCAGGAAAAACGATGGCGGTTGCCAGAGCACCCAGAAACAGGACGTTGACTCTGACGGACGAACAGCGCAGGAGTCTGTCAGAGAGGTTGGTTCCAGCCGAAGCGGTTGCAGATCTGGAGTCCTGCCTGAACCGGACAATCCTTGGTGATTGCCGTGACGTCCTGCGCAGACTGCCGGCGGCGTCAATTGACCTGATAGTTGCCGACCCACCGTACAACATGACAAAGACCTTCAGTAAAACCCGGTTCAGGCGTCAGGACGACGATGCCTATGCAGAATGGCTGGATTCGTGGCTGTCGCTTGCCAGGCTTGTCATGAAGGAAACGGCGTCGATTTACGTGTGCAGTGAATGGCGATCATCGGGCTTGATCTGTCAGGTTCTTGAAAGGCATTTCATGGTAAGAAACCGGATTACCTGGGAACGCGAAAAGGGCCGTGGCGCCCTGCGAAACTGGAAGAACTGTTCTGAAGATATCTGGTTTGCCACTGTGTCCGACGATTATTATTTTGATGTCGATGCGGTCAAGCAGAAGCGTCGTGTCGTTGCCCCCTACCGTGACGCGTCCGGCGCGCCCAAGGACTGGGTTGACGGCGATGATGGCGCTTATCGGATCACGCACCCTTCGAATCTGTGGACAGATATTTCGGTCCCTTTCTGGTCCATGCCTGAAAATACGGATCATCCCACTCAGAAGCCCGAAAAGCTTATTGCCAAGCTCGTTCTGGCCAACTCCCGCCCTGGCGATCTGATCCTTGATCCGTTTGCCGGTTCCGGTACCACCGCGGTTGTCGCCGCCAAGCTCGGACGCCGGCATATCGGCATCGAGACCGAACTTGAGTATTGTCTTCTGGGCGAGGCCCGCCTTCAGGCCGCTGCGGCCGACCAATCCATTCAGGGCTACTCCGACGGATATTTCTGGGATCGGAACACGTTGGCCGAACAACGTAAGGTGTCCCGGCAGGCAGACGACCAGTCATCGCTTTTTGAGGTCAATGAATGACAAGCGCGATCTTCAGCGGAACCGCGTATGTGCAGATTCAGGAAGAAGTGAAGCTCCTGATAAACAACTGTCCTGACTTTCTGTCCATACAGACGGCGGATCACCCCCGCGCCGTTGGGGACGCGATCGAGGAACTGATCGCTGATAATCTGGCCAGCATTCTGGGCCCGCTTTGCACCGAATACTCGTCAAGTTTTGCCCGCCGTGCCATGGCCGACATGGCCTTTAAGGGCTCGGACGGTTTGTACTATGTCGTCGATGTTAAGACCCACCGAACCGACACGAGGTTCAACATGCCGAACCTGACATCGGTGGAGCGCCTGTCCAGGTTTTACGAAGATGACTCGAACTGCTTCTGCATCATGATGGTCAGTTACACAGTTGATGACGTGTCGATTCAGGTTACTGACGTGCATTTCGTACCGATTGAGTTCCTTTCCTGGGATTGCCTGACCATTGGGGCTCTTGGTTGGGGCCAGATCCAGATCGCCAACGCCAACAGGGTCGTTGTAAATGCCAACTGTTCACGTCGCGCATGGATGCTTGAATTCTGCGACGCCATGCTGCATTTCTATCCGAAAGAGATTGCCAAGATTGGTGGTCGCTTAAGTCATTTTGAGGCGGTTCGTGCAAGGTGGCTCGCGAAGGTTGAATAGTGGTGTTTTTCACTCCGTCCCGATATTCGATAGCCCACAACTGAAGCCGACCATGAACCTCTGGCCTTGAGTAAGTCCGGCTTGGCGCTTGTTGTCAAAAAAGCAGCTTTTTCTTCTAGATCCCGTCCTTCGGCACCACGCACCTGAAGCCGACCCAGGATTTGGGGCCGGTAAGGGCCTGGGGTTCGCGCATCGTGGATGCGGTGTTCCACCAGGCGCCGCCGATGGAGCCGCCGTCAGCGGTCCATTCTGCCAGGTTGCCGAATGCGTCGCACAGGCCTTCTTCGTTGTTGCCATGGGCAGCCTTGTCGCAGACCCTGCGGAACTTGCCCGTGCCGCATCCGGGGCCGTACATCAGGTTTTCGGCTTCGCGCTTCTTCAGGACCTTCGCGTATCCATGGAATTCATCCAGGCCAACCATCACGGTGTTTTTGCAACTGAACTTCCTGTCGTCGAACATCCAGTCGTAGTCGTCCATGGTTGGCAGACTGCCGCCAAGGCTGGCGCAAATCGCCGCCGCGTCGTCCTTGCCGATGCACGGCATCGGGGCGTCGTCGTTGATGAAAAGGGCCGACTCGGGCGTGTCGCCGTCGTGAAGATATCCGCACCGCGCCGGGTCGATAACCTGCTGGAACCTGGCCGCGACCTTGTCTTCGACCCCGCGCCGACACTCGCCGGCCTTCCGTTCGTTCCCGATCCCGTCGCACTCGTCCGTGATCGTCCTGGTCAGCCAGGCCTTGTAACTGCCCTGGGTGAATTCGGACTTGCCGATGAACGTGTCTTCGTCCCGAAACGGCACCACGCAGAAGTCTCTTACACACTGGGCGTTCCAGTTACATTCGAAATCGTTCGTGCACTTGAAGTCCGCGTTCGTCCGGTTGGAATTGATCAGCGGAATCAGCCCGAACCACAGACCGAAGCCGATACAGCAGACTTGCAGGAACGCCCCCAGGGTGCCGGCGCCGGTAATCCTGTTCCAGATCTTCGCGACCAGCCACGCGACCGCGATGGACCCGGTTATCCAGTAAATGTCGGTGTTGATGAAAAAGTCCCTGACGCTTGCCAGCAGCTCGGCGAATCCCAGTCCGAACCAGGCGACGGTCATCACCCCGGCGACCAGCACGATGATCAGGAATGTGAAGATGCCGCCCAGCATTTCAGAAGATCCCCCTGTCTTCGACCAGGTGCTCATCCAGGATGATGCACCTGAACCCGACGTCGATTTGCGGACCGGTCGCCGCCACTTCGCCCCGCATCGCCGCCGCGTTCGACCTGAACCCGCCCCCCACGGCGCCACCGTCCGCGGTCCATTCCGCGACGTTCCCGAACACGTCGCACAGGCCCTCGGCCGTGTTTCCATCGCGGTACTTTTCGCACGCCTTCCTGAACTTCCCGGTGCCGCATCCAGGCCCGTCCTTCATACGCCGGATTTCCCGCGCCCTGAGCCTGCGGACCAGGCCGTTAAACTGGTCCAGCCCCGACATCACCGTGTTCGCGCATGAAAATTCGCGGTCTTCGAACATCGACTGGTATTCCTTGCGTGTGGGCAGTCGGCCGCCCAGGTCCGAACATATCTGCGCCGCCTGATCCCGGCCGATACATGGCATCGGCGCATCGTCGTCCGTCGGCAAAGCCTTTCCAGACTGGGCCGCAAGTTCGAAGTACTGGCAGCGTTCTGGCGAGGTGATCGTCCCGAACAATTCGTCTACCTTCCCGTCAACCGCGTTGTTGCAGTCATATCTCTTTTCAATATCCTTGACCCGCCCACCGGGGATTTTGTCGCACTCCCTGTGCAACCGGTTCCGCGTGTAGTCCCTGAACTGCCCCTGAGTGAACTCGGCCAGGCCGATGTGGTCGCCGCCGAAGGGGACCGTGCAGAACCCAGCCACGCATTTGTTGCCCAGATGGCACTGCCAGTCCCTGACGCAGTTGAACGTGTGGTTCCAGCGCCTGCTGTTGGCAACCGGCACCACGATGAAGATGACCACCGTCGTCAGGGTGCAGATCTGGAACATCGTCCAGGCGATCGAGTGTTCGCCCCGGGACAGTATCCGCCTGACGATGGCGATGGTCAGCGAAACGACCGCGAACCCGATCAGCCACGCGTAATGCAGGGTAATCAGGAAGCCCCAGACGCCCCCGACGATGCCCCCGATCACATCCATCACCCACCCGACGACCGCCAGGACGATCACCAGAACAAGAATGATGAAGATGATGAGTTGTGGCACCGTACCCCCGCCATGGCCTGCAGATACCGATTATCCACACCATGCGGCATGTTTCCTGCCGATTTGCGGGTTGTTTGAAACTTTCCTGGTTTGGATGGGTCGGCAGCGTGGTCGGTTGCCCGGTCGGCCGGCGACTATTTCCGGTACTGCAGTTGTTCTGCCTTGGCGGCTGCTTCGGCCTGGGCCTTTTTACTGCTGATTTCCTGCTGCATCTTCAGGACGTCTGCCAGCAGGTCACACTTTTCGAAATCGGCCGCGGTCCCGACGATGCGCACGAAATCGAGCGCCCTGGTCAGGGCGATGTGAAGTCGCGTGGCCATTCGGTCATTTACCCGAAGGTCGTCCAGGTCGGTGACGATCACCGCCGGCCTTTCGAGTCCCTTGAAGCGCAGGAAGGTATCCGCGACGACGTGTGCCGTCGCATCCGCGGCATCCGCCCTGACCAGTTTCTGGTGGGCCAGTTCGGGATGCTTGATGACGGTATTGGTGGCTGACTGCCCCGCCAGCGAAATCATCGTTATGTCGCCCGGCTCAAGGCCTTCGCTTATCAGCCTGGTGATTTCACGTTCCGTTTGTGTTGCGTACTGGTTCCCGTTCACCGCTACAAGCAGGCGGATGGTCCGATCCTCGACGCCCCTTCGGATCAATTCCATGTCGGGATTGCCGTCAATCAGACCGTTGGCCAGCGCCATGATCGGCGGTGGACACCGGTATGCGTTCGGAAGGTCGCACGGGAACATTTCTTCCACCCAGCGGGGAATCTTCCGGTCTGGCCAGAACGCCTGCCTTGGGTCATAAAAAACCCAGCAGTCACGGTCCTTTGCCATTTCCTGGATCAGGCACCACTCGTTGTCGCCCAGATCCTGGGCCTCGTCAACGATGACCATGTCCGGCCGCTCGCCTTCGGGCGGCAGTGCATCGACAGCAGCTTGAAACGGGGCGTTCTTCCAGAAATCCGGGCTGCTTTCATCAATCTGTTTCGCCAGCCCCGCCCGCCGCAGCAGTTCGGCCGAAAATCGACCGACCGTTTCCACCTGGACCAGGTCGTTGTCGATCGTCTGGCGAAGATGACGCACAAGCGCGTCGGTAAAGCAGAAGACAAGAACCCGCTGCCCTTTTTCGGCCGCCATCAGCGCGCGTTTTCGCGCCAGCAGGGACTTGCCCGAGCCGGCGCCGCCGGTCACCAGGACTCTTGGGGCACGCCCGATATTGTTCAGGACGGTCAACTGGGTCTCGTCGAGCTGGATGCGGGTCTCTTCGCTTAATTCATGCCTTGTGCCGAGTTTGATGTCCGCGGTCCACACTTCGTCCCAAAGCTCGTGAAGGGCGTTAATCCAGTTTCCGACAGCCCGCCGGGGATTGTCCGGGAAAGCCGCGTCCAGGTGACTCTTCAGGGCTTCGTTCAAGTAGGGCAGTTCCATCTCGCCCAGGAGCGTTTCGCAAACGTCGTCCTGGGTCGGCGCGGTGTCAAAGGCCGTGTCGGGGAAGATCGTCAGGATGCCATATCCTGGGGCCGTGCAGCCTTTCGCCCGAAGCCGGCTGTTCAGCAGTTTCGCGAACTGGTGCGCCTGCTCGCGCGGGGCCTTATCCATTTCCCTGCCGTACTGGTACCAGCGGCCATCCCTTTTCGTGATCTGCCCGCCCTTCACTTCCAGCACCAGGAATCCGCGGTCCGGTATCGCGATGACGAAGTCCCCTT
>ERZ795031.644-NODE-644-length-41786-cov-7.135750_pt1 | contig 41786 bp, 33 predicted proteins | sample MGYA00375123_ERZ795031 | MGnify/ENA primary metagenome ERZ795031 (study PRJEB30166, sample SAMN05720159) | activated sludge metagenome | isolation source: anaerobic digester from wastewater treatment plant | place: USA | collected 2015-04-21 ...
CAGGAGTCGCTGAAATACTTTCCCGGCAAGGGGGGCGACAAGATTCTCAAGGGCATGCTGAAGGACGCCGACCCGGCCACCCGCGCCCTCGCCGTGAAGCTGGTCGGCGCGGGCGGGCTGGAGGAGCCCAATGCCCCGCTCATGAAGGCCGCCGAGGAGGATCCCGACCCGGCGGTGCGCCTGGCCGCGCTGGGGGCCCTGCGGAACATCGCGGGCACGGACGAGATGCCCATGCTGCTTGGGCGGCTGACCGGCGCGTCCACGCCGGAGGAAATGACGGCCGCCGAAGGCGCGCTTGCCGCCCTGTGCGCCCGCAGCCGGAAGGTCACCGCCGACATCGTGGTCACGAAGGCCGTCTACGGCGCCCTGCCCGACGGCCCCTCCGCCGACGTCACGGAGATTGTGGCGCGCGTTGTCGCGTCGGGCGCGCCCGTTGTGGACGCGTCCAACGCGCTCTTCGACGACACCGCCCCCGGCCTCGACAAGAAACTCCAGGTGGAATGCACCGTGAACGGCTCCCCGGCGGTCCGCACGGCCGCCGAGGGCGAGCAGCTCACCCTCGCCGCGTCCACCGCCCCCGCCGAGATCGCCGACGCCTTCCGCGCCGCCTATGACGCCGCCGACGGCGAGCCGAGGGCCGCGCTCCTGCGCCTGCTGGCGATGACGGGCAACGCCGCCGCCCTCGACACGCTGAAGGCCGCCGCCGCGCAGGACGGCCCCCTGAAGGACGCGGCGGTCCGCGGAGTCTGCGAATGGCCCACCGCCGACGCCCTGCCCGCCGTCATGGAGATGGCCCTGTCCTCGCCCGACCCCGCGGTGAAAACCGCGGCGCGGGACGGCGCGGTGCGCATGCTCGGCCTCGGCCAGACCGAGACGGCCGAGCGCCTGCGGCTGTTCGGCGAACTGCTCGCGTCGGCCGCCAACGCGGACGAGAAGAAGCGCGTGCTCAGCGGCCTCGCCCAGATCCCGCGCGTGGACGCGCTCGAAATGGTGCTGCGCCAGTTCCCCGACGAGGCGGTGAAGAACGAGGCCGTCCAGGCCGCCGTCACCATCGCCAAGGGCCTCGGCAAGACGGGCCGCGAGGACGCCGCCATCCTGCCCGCCGCCGGGCTCGCCGGGTGGAAGGGCAACACGGAATACTGGCGCTTCGAGGACGGCGCGGCCGTCGGCGGCAGCGACAAGAAAATCCCCCGCAACGAGTTCCTCTGGGCGCCCGTGACGGTCGGCGACTTCTACCTCGCCCTCGACATGAAACTCGACCCGCCGTCGGCCAACGCGGGCATCCAGTTCCGCTCGAAGCCCGTGGACGAGGCCGGACAGGCCCTCGGCTACCAGGCCGACGCCGGGCAGGACGTGTGGGGCCGCCTCTACCACGAGCACGGCCGCGGCAAGCTTGACTGGAGCGACCGCGCCGACGCCGCCGTGAAGCCCGGCGAGTGGAACCGCTACGAGATCCTCGCGGTCGGCCCGGCCATCTGGCTGGTCATCAACGGGAAGCTCGGCGCCGCCTGCCTCGACATCAACAAGGACGGCGAGCGCAGCGGCGGCATCGCCGTGCAGATCCACGGAGGCCCGCCCCAGACCGCCAGCTACCGCTTCGTGAAACTTGTCCACGACCCCGCCTTCAGCCTCCTCGAGATGGACACGAAACGCCTCTTCAGCGCCCTGGCCGTGCCGGAACTGTAGGGCGAAGCGCGAACAGCCTGGGACGTCGGGCACGCGGGCGGTTCTTAAGAGCGCCGGCGGCCCGCCGCGCCTGCGGACACGCCGCCGCACCCAATCTCAAATTTGAAATTTGAGAGGCACGGCAACGGGCCCGGGGAGAACGCGGTTCGGTTCCGAAACGCCCCGCAGGAAATCGGCGTCCGCAGAACTGGTGAGCGCACGGGCATTCCCTGCGTTTCACCCCGCCACCCTCCCGCAACGACGCCCGCTCCGCCGCGCCCCCTCTCAAATTTGAAATTTGAGATTCTGGCCGCGCGGCTTGAAGGCCCGCGCGAATCGTGGTATGTTGCGGGAAGAATCGGGGCAATGCGGCATGGAACAGGATGAGCGGCCGGCGCCGACGGCGTCCATGACGCCCTGGCGGCGGTTCTTCGCCGCGGCGGGGTGTTATATTTGGCTGCTGCTCGTCCTGCTGATGTTCGTTCCCATGTCTCTGCGCGCCAGCGCCATCATCATCCTGCCGGTTCTGGTGGTGCCGCCGGTGGTGATTGCGGCGGTGGTCTGCGTCTATCTTCTGCGGCGCCGACCCCTGCCTCTTCTGCTGGTCCTTTCGCTCGCTGCGATGACGGTCTGGACGGTGTTCTCCCCCGCCTTCTACTTCACCCTGGGCACGGCTGAACTCGCGCTTCCGAACGATTTTTCGGCTCCTGTGGCGGCGGGGTGCGCGGTGTTCACACTGGTGGTCGTGACCGCCGTCTTCGTTCCCCGGCTGCGGTGGTACATGCTGCTCCTGCTGCTTGCGGCCGAGGCCGCCCTCATGGGATGGAGCCGGGCGCAGGAGAACGCCGAACTGCGGCGGGCCGAATCGTTTCTGCGCGACGTGCGGAGTCTGGTCGTGTACGACGGCTTCTTCGCCAGCGGAAAGCAGGACGCGTACCATCAGATCTGGAGAGGGGAGCCCGAGCAAGCCCCCCCGTTCCGGCAATACACCTTCGATGAGGTGCGGACTGTTGCCACAGGCCGGGAAGTGACGGGGGAGGACCTGCGGCGCCTCACGGACAATCTGGCGTTCCGCGTGGAGCTGTTCGAGCCGTGGAAAGGCCACACGGCGGCGGTGGCGGTGCTGGCCGACGGCACGGAACACCGCGTGTGCATCGCCAACTACGGAAGCTTCTTTGCCATGGACAGCCTGCGGGTCATCTTCTTCCTGGAACCCGGCCGCCGTCACGACGAGGACCTGCTGTATCCCGACCCGAACCAGGGGCAGCCCCCCGCAAGTGCGCGGAGAAAATAAGCGGCGCGCCGCCCCCTCCCGCAACGACGCCCGTTCCGCCGCGCCCCCTCTCTCAAATTTGAAACTTGAGATTCTTGGGCCCCCGTCCCGGCTGGTGTGCGGCGGTTCCGGCGCGCCGGAACCGCCATCCCCCCGTCCATCCGGTCCATCCCGTCCATCTCGTCCATTCCCCGGGGATCGTGCTACACTTTCCGACGCGCCCGCGGGGGGCGCGTTGGGAGCCCTTGCATGACCGCCTTCCCCCTTGTCCGGCGCGCGGGCGCCGCAGTGCTTTGCCTGGCCCTGGCCGGGCTGCATGCGGCGTGCTCGCCCGCCGGCCCGCCGGAGCCCGCCCCGCTGGCCCTGCGGACGGCGGACGGCGTGGCGGTGGCGGGGACGCTGCACGCGCCGGACCCGCGTGCCGCGAAGGGGCACCCCCCCGGCCTGCTGCTGGTGCACGGGTTTGGCGGGGATCGCGGGGTCTGGGAGGGGTTCGCCGAAGCCGCCGCCGTGCGCGGGTACCTGTGCGCCGCCGTGGACCTGCGCGGCCACGGTGACACCCGAGGCCCGGACCGCGACGCGGTGGAACGGGGGCCGGCGGGCTGGCGCGCGGCCCTGGCCGATCTCGCCGCCGCGCGGGAGGCCCTGGTGGCGGCGGGCGCCGACCCGGAAACCCTCGCGGTGGCGGGCGAGGAGTTCGGCGCCTCCCTCGCGCTGCTCTACGCCCTCGCCGAGCCCGCCGTCCACGCGGTGGTCGGCGTCTCCCCCGTTCTGGAGATGCGGGGGCTCGACGCGGAGCGGGCGGTCCGCGACCTGAAAGACTGCCCCGCCCTCTTTGTGGCGGCGGAAAACGACGGCCTCGGGGCGGCGGCGGCGCGCGCGCTCAAGGCCGCCGCGCCGGTCTTCTGCGAGGCCCGCCTCTACCGGGGGACGGCGTCCGGGGCGGACCTCTTCGCGGCGCACCCCCAGGCCATGGGCGAGGTGTTCACCTGGCTCGAGGACGTCCTCCGGGCAGACTGACCCTTCCCCGCCCCCGCGCCCCGGGGACGTGAATAATCCCGCCGTCCGGATCGTCTATTTGAACGGATTCCGAAGAACGGATCCTTGGAGGTATCAGCCATGAACAGACACTTCACGACACGGCGCGGCGCGGGGCTCCCCGCGGCTTTGGCGGCTTTTCTGGCCGTTTTCGCGGTCCCGGCCGCCGTGAACGCCCAGGAATACCAGATGCACGCCCGGGTCAGCTTTGACTCCGGCGGGATTCTGCTGCGGGCCTCCGGGGCCGACGAGTGGACCCAGGGCACGGTGAACACCCTGGTGACGCCCGGGGACACCCTGTGGGTGGACCGCGAGGGCTCCACGGAGCTGGAGCTGGCGGACCTGAACTTCCTGCGCCTGGCCGACGGGAGCAAGGCCGAAATCGCGGCGCTGCCGCCCTCGGCCAACGTCCGGGGTTGGGTCGGCTCGTTCTACATCCAGCGCCTCGACCGGAGCCGGGGCACCTTCCAGTTCACCACGCCCGCGTGCGCGGTGGACATCTCCCCCGCCTCGGTGGTCCGCGTGGACATAGACGAGGCGGGCGCGTCGGTCGTGACCGTGCGCTCGGGCTTCGTCCGCGTGACCACGTCCTCGGGCGGGGACACCACGGCCGCCGACGGCCAGCGCGTGTGGGTGGACCCCGGCATGCTGCCGTCGGACCCGCTGCTGTTCGACCGCACCCTGGGCGACGCCTTTGACCAGTGGAACACGGAGCGGGTGGGCCTGCTGGAGGGGGGCATGAAGACCATCCCGACGGCGGTGCCCGTGACGGGCACGGTGATCGGCGCCGCCGACCTGGCCCCCTATGGCGAGTGGGTCTACGTGGACCGGCGGCCCTACTGGCGGCCGACCGTCGTGGTGGACTACGTGCCCTACCGCGTGGGCTACTGGAACCACATGCCGGCCTACGGGCACGTGTGGGTCGAGCCCTACCCCTTCGCCTATGTCACCACCCACTACGGCCGGTGGACCTTCAACGCGGGCTACGGCTGGCTGTGGTGCTACGACCCCGTGTGGGCCCCGGCCTGGGTGAGCACGGTCTACGTCCGCGACACCTTCCTCTGGGCGCCCATGGACTTCTACGGGCGGCCCGTGGTCGTCGGCGGCGCCGCCACCTTCGGCGTCGGCGGGTTCACCTTCTGCCTCGCCTCGACCAGCTACATGACCGGCACCTACCTCACCGCCGGGTACGCCCCCGTGTACGGCGTGAGCCCCGTCTTCGCGAACCGCTTCGCCGGCGTCCCCGTCCAGGAGGTCAACATCTGGAACATCACCGTCAACAACTACGGCGGCGGCCACGGCGGCGGCGGCGGCCCGCGCCCCGTCGCGCGGCCCCAGCACCGCCCCGAGGACACCGGCACCCTCCGTGTCCGCGACTACGCGCCCCAGCGCTCCATCCGCGGCGTGCCCGCGGACCTGGAAGGCAAGGGCGCCGGCCTGGCCGACCGCGCGCGCACCCTGGAAGCCGGCCTCCGCCGCGACCAGTTCGCCGCCCAGCCCGCCGCCGGGTTCCGCAATGAGCGGTCCAAAGCCCCCTCGGCGAACGCCGCCGGGCCGGCCCGGTCCGTGCGCCTGGCCAGCACCGAGGCGCGCCAGTCCCTGCGCATGCCCCCCCGCACGGGCGACGCGGGCGCCGTGAACACGCGCCCGGAGACCAAGCCCGCCGCCGTGGACAGGACGGAAGGCGCCCTGCGCGGCCGCCCCGACGGCAACGCCCGCACCCTGACGAATGACACGCCGGTGCCCGCGCGGACGGCGGACAACCTGCGCGCCCGGCCGGCGGCCCCCGACACCCGGCCCGCCCCGGTGGAAGACGCCGAGGCGGCCCGCAAGCCCGCCGTGGCCCTGCGCGAGACCCGCACCCCCGCCGCCGCCGCGGAGCCGCGCCCCGCGGAAACCAAGCCCGCGACGCGCCGGGTCGCCCTGCAGGACATGGAGCCGACGACACCGGCGGCCCCCCGGAAGACCGAACCCCGCACGGGCCTGCGGTCGGGCACGGTTCCCGACAGCCGCGCCGGGGCCCCGTCCGCGGGCATCCGCGACGCCAAGCCCCTGGCCGCCCCGTCGCAGCGCTCCCTGACGCCGTATTCGGGCGGAACGGCCCCGTCGCCGACCCGGTCCACCGGCGTGACCGCGCCGCGCCAGACGGCCCCCCGGACCGTCACCCCGCCGTCGTCGTCCTCGCGGGGGACCGTGTCGGCCCCCCGGCTCTCGCCGATCCAGTCGGCGCCGCCCTCGTCCGCCCGGGGGACAAGCTCCTTCCGGGAGGCGTCGCCGGCGCCGTCCACCCCGCCGTCCTCCTCGCGGGGGATGAGTTCCACGCCGCGCCTTGCGCCGATTCCGTCGCGGCCGCCGTCCTCCTCCTCCCGGGGAACGGTTTCGGCGCCCAAGCTGACGCCCATCCCGTCCGCCCCGCCGTCCTCCTCCTCCCGTGGGATCAGTTCGGCGCCGCGCAGCTCGTTCGGATCCGGATCCTCCGGCCTGGGCGCGCCCTCCCTCCGGAACAGCGCCCCGTCGGGCGGGTCCTCCTCCCTGCGCGGGGTGTCCCCGTCGCCGTCGGTCTCGTCGGGACGGGCCCCCGTGTCGGCGCCGTCCCAGGGACGGGGCGTGAGCATGCCCCGAAGCGGGGTCCGGGGCCGCTGAGGCCCGCCCCGCACCGGCACACTTGAAACCGCAACACCCGACTTCACAGGAGACAGGGTCATGAACAGGAAATGGAACCGGAGCGCCCGCACTGCGGTGGCCGCGGCGGTCCTGACGGCGGCGGCGATGCTCGCGGGGTGCCCCCCGGAGAGCGGGGATCCCCCGGAAACCCCCGGCACGCCGGAAACGCCGGAGACGCCGAAGTGGGACCAGACGGCCTACGACGCGGGCTTTGACGAGGGATTCCTGGTGGACGAGGAGTACTGGCTGGGCTTTGACGACGGCTACTACACCCGGGATGCGGGCCCGATCTATTACAGCGGTTCGGAGATTCCGGTGGTCGAGGCCCCCGAGTTCGACGCGGGCTACTGGGACGGCGTCTGGTACGCCTACAACGACGGGTACTTCGTGGAGTACGACTACGCGTTCACCGTGGGCTTCAGCGAGGGCTACGACATCGGCTTCACCAACGCCTGGCCGGACATCCTCGCCGCGGACGAGCACCCCGAGTACGTGGACGGGGGCTGGTCGGACGGGTACAACGACGGGTTCTCCGAGGGCCTGGTGATGGGCGCGGTGGACTACGCCGAGGGCCTGCCCTTCGACTGGCTGGACGCCATGATGTACTACCGCGAGGGCTACGACGTGTACCTGGAGGAGGTGGACCGGGGCACCGGCGCCTACGGCCCCGTCTACCTCTACGAGTACGGCACCGACCCGAACACCCTGGTCGCCAAGACGGCGGCGGGCCGCCGCGCCGAGGCGCGCGGCGCCGTCCGCAGGACGCCGGGCGCCAAAACGGCCGCGGACGCGGGCGTCAGCTACCGCGCCATGCCGGAGGAGACGTCGGCCCGCTATGACACGGCGCCCGCCTCCACGGCGCGCGCGCCCGAGACCGCCCTGCGCGTGGCCGACACCACCTGGAACCAGCGCATCGCCGCCTACCGGGGCGCCGTGGCGGCCAAGGCCGCGCCCCCGGCGGCCTCCCGCGCGGCGCGGGCCGTGCCGGTGAACTAGCGCCCACAACGCCGCCCGGCGGCGCAGCCATAGAAGAACCGCCCGGCGGGCTGCCGGGCGGTTCGTGTTCGCGGGGAGGGACGGGAATCAGATGTTGGGGTCGCTCGAGGTGAACTGCGCCACGATGTTGGCGAAGTTCCGCGTCACCGGGTGCGCGCCGGGGTAGCGGACGAACTCCACATGGCCGTCCATGTACAGCACGTTGCAGCCGCCGGGGATGTGGTTGAAGCCGCTGCCGTTCGGGTCCGAGGAGATCTGGTCCCACAGGATCGGCAGCTCGCTCTGCGCCTTGTTCGACGCGCCGGGGTTGTTGATGTCCGTGATCAGGAAGCGCTCGATCCCCTCGCGGAAACGGTACAGCGTCCGCTCCACGTTGCCCGCGTAGCTGTCTTGGTACGTGATGTCGTTGTCATACGCCGCCTTGTTCGTCAGCCGCTCCAGCAGCTTCGAGATCAGGATCGCCGTCAGGTTCTGGTTCGGCGTCGGGTTCATGTCGTTCGCGCTCGTCCCGGGCGCTGTCACCACCTCGTCCAGGATGGACCACCCGAAGTACATGTACGACAAATCCGTCACCGCGCACGGGTCCACGGGGTTCGCCGGGTCGTCGTTGTAGTGGTGGTCCCCCGGCTCGATCACGGCGGACGACGGGCACACCGTCACGTTCAGGTCGGACAGGTACTCCGGGTACATGCTCTGCACGTCGAAGAAGATGTCAAAGTCGTCCTTCACCCCGTCCCCGTTCGCGTCCGTCGTCACCGTGTTCGGCAGGTTGCACGTCGTCGCCGGGTCGCCCACCGGGTTCGCCGGGGTCCAGCCCGACAGGTTCCGCTTCATCGGCGGGAACAGGTCCTTCGCCTCGCCCGCGTACATTTTGAAGGAGAGGCCCATCTGCTTCAGGTTGTTCTGGCAGGAGGAGCGCCGGGCCGCCTCGCGCGCCCGCGCCAGCGCGGGCAGCAGAATCGCCGCCAGAATGCCGATGATCGCGATGACCACCAGCAGCTCAATCAGGGTGAATCCGGTGTGCTTTTTCATAAAGAAATGCTCCTGTTGCGCCCGGACGGGGCGCTGTTTGCCGTTGCGTCATCCCAGGGGGCGGGTACCCGCCGCCGGGTATTGTAGGGAATCAACCGTTAGAAGTCAAGCAATCGGCCGCCGCACAGGTCCCCGGCACCGTCCGGTCTGCGGGATACCCCTGCCCCCCGGTAGGGTAACGCCCCCCGCCGGTGTTTGTAATAAAGACAGACACAGGGAGACGCGCCATGAAGAGACTTCTCATTGCGGTTTGCGCGGTTTGCGCGGTGCTGCCGTCCGGATGCGTCCGGGAGCACACGGACATCACCCTGACGCCCCTTTCCGGACGCTACGGCTACGCCTTCGAGGGGCCGTTGGGTCTCCAGGGCACTCTCACCAAGGCGTCCCTGGAGGACGCGGAATGGGTGGTCGAGGGGAGCTTTCTATTCCCCACGGGCGGCTACACGCTCCTGGCCCCCGAAATCGTGGTGGCCGAATCCATGCCCGAGCAGGTCTTCCTCCGGTTCAACGTGCTCACCCCCGGCCCCAACACTATCGTAACCCAGGCGCTGGAGGAGAAACCGTTTTCCCACAGGCTGGCCGCGTCGAATGAGGCGGCCTTCACCGTGACGCTGACGACGATCCGGCCGCTGGTCTGATCCAAAGCGTCACGGGGCCTGTTCCACATAGGCCAGCAGCGGCCCGGGAATGGGGATGCCGGCGGCGCGCATGCGCCCCGCCTCCGCCCGGGCCGCCGCGCCGTTTTGGGCGAACAGGGCGTCGAAGAGGGCGGCGTAGTCCGCGCGTAGTTTGGGGGAGTATTCGAAAGCTTTCGTGATGGCGGTGCGGGAGGCGTCGCGGTCGCCCCGGAGCAGGTGCATGATCGCCAGCGCGCCCTGGATGTCCATGGAGTCCGCGCCGCCGTGGGCGAAGTATTCGCGGACGCTTTCCTCGACCCCCGCGAAGTCCTCCAGCAGCAGTTGCGCGTAGGCCCGCTGCTGCCACGCGTGGACGAAGCCCGGGTCGCGCCGCACCACGGCGGCGAAGCGGTCCGCCGCGCCCGCGTTGTCCCCCCGGCTCAGGGCGAGCTGCCCCTGCTGGAAGTCCTCCACCGCCGCCACCGCGTCGGCAAGAGAAACGCCGCCCTTCTTCTCCAGCGTCTCCGCGAGGCGGACGAACACGGGGACGTAGTCGGCGTCGCGGTCCATGGCGCGGCGCAGGGCGGGCAGGGCCGCCATCGCGTCCCCCGCGCGGGCGGACTCCAGCCCGTACTCCGCCTGCGCGATGGGCAGGTCCGGCGCGGCCGCCGCCGCTTTGCCGAAACTTTCGCGGGCGAAGTCGGGCCGCCCGTTGTCGCGGTAGCCGTAGCCGTCCCACAGGGCGCGCAGGGCCGCCAGTTCGGCGGCGGGGTCGCGGTCCGCGCGGATGGCGCGGTCGAGCCCCGCGTGGAGTTTCGCGGCGAAAGAGCTGCGGCGGCGGAGCCGGTCGAGCCCCTCCAGCGCGAGGTCCTTCCTGCCCTTCGCCGCCAGCGCGGCCGCGAGGTCGCCGAAGCCCTGCATGGTGGCGTGGTCCAGTTCCGCGGCCTCGCCGCCTCCGGCGCTCCCCTCGCCGAAGGGATCCTCCGGCAGGGCGCGGTCCCCGGGCAGGGTCACGCGGCAGATCCATATCGTTCGGATGGCGGGCAGGACAGACTCTTGGCTTTCCAGCCCCCACCGGGCAAGTTCAGGCGCGAGGTCGGCGGGCGGCGTGTCGGCAAAATACTCCCCGGCGACCACCAGCCACACCGCGTCGGCCCCCGCGCCGTGCCGCCGCGCCGCCTCCAGATAGAAGGCCGCCAGCCGCGCGAGCACCGCGCCGTTCTCTCCCGCCGCCACGGGGTTTTCCCACTGCGCCGCCATTGGCTCGATGCGGCGGTTGTACTCAAACACATCGCGCCAGAGGCTGCCGTAGACCAGCACGGTTGGCGCGGTGTCGGGGCCGGCGGCGGGTTTCGCCTCCGCCGCCAGCGCGCGCGCCGCGCCGCGCCAGTCCGTGCGCTGGGGGCCGGGGCGCGTCACGCGCCACTGTACGGCCATGAGCCCCGCAAGGGCCGCCACGGCCAGCGTGCGGGCCGCCCGCCGGGGGAGCGACTCCACCGCGATCCCCAGCAGAAGGTAGACGGCGAGGGAGCAATGAACCGTGTAGCGCGGGAAGATGCACGGGCGGACCAGCACGGAGGCCAGATACAGCGCCAGCGGCGGCGCCAGCACCCACAGGAACAGCCCGAGGACCGCCTTCCGCCGGACGGGGTCGCCCACGCCGGGGCCGCGCCGCACCACGGATCGCAGCGCGACCACCAGCCCGGCGACAATCAGCAGGGCCAGCGCCGCGTCGAAGAGCACCCGCGCGCCGCCCAGCATTTCCCCGAACCCCGACACGCGGAGCTGCCAGGTGTAGGACACCACGTCGTCGGCGAAGAGGTCGGCGAGGAACTCGCCCGGACCGGGCAGGCTGATCCACTGGTCGGTGCTCTGCTTGGGCCAGAAGCGCACGGTGCGCAGGTACATCCCCGGGGGCGCGGCGGCGGCGAGGAACAGGGCCAGCCACCGGACCGTCCCCACGGCGGACAGGGGCCGCAGCAGGACCACCCAGGCCGCCTGCGCCCCACCGACGAGCAGCGCGAAGGGGTGCACCCAGAACAGCAGGAACAGGGTGGGCGCGTGGGCGCACCAGCGCCCCCACCCGGGCCGCCGCACCAGTTCCAGCAGTGTCATCCACGACAGCAGCGCCAGCAGGATGAACAGCACATACATGCGGATGCCCTGGCCGTGATGCGCGTGGACGGGCGACAGGGCCAGGCACAGCCCGGCGGCCGCCGCGCCCGCGCGCCCCGTGAGCCGCCGCGCGAGGGTGTAAAACGCCGCCACTGTCGCCAGGCTCAGCAGCACCGACAGCGCGCGCAGCCCCGGCAGCGTCGCGGACACGAAGTGCCACCAGAGGTATTCGAGGGTGTAGTAGAGCGGCAGCGTCAGCGGGTCCAGGGTGCGGTTGAGCGAGAGGAAGCGCCCGAGGGACGGCGCGTCCAGGTGCATGACGCTCGTGTACTCGTCCCACCACGCGGACTCGGACGCGATCCCGGCGGCGCGCGTGCCCAGGGCGAGGCCCAGCAGCCCCGCGAGGAGCAGCGCGTCCCGCGCGCCGAAACGCCCCGGCGCGCCCCCCGGCGGGGCGGTCATTTCGGCGGCTCCGGCGCGCGCGGCCGCCGCAGGACCGCCCGCGCGAGGCGCGCGTAGATGCGCAGCGAGTCGCGCACCTTGCGGAAGTGCGACGACTGGTTGTCGGGCTCATAGAGGGTCTGGATGGGCGAATAGGCCACCGTGTGCCCGGCGCGCACGGCGAAGACCAGCATCTCCATCTCCGTCTCGTAGCGGCCGCCCGCGACATGCGCCAGCACGGCCTCCGCGAAGCGGCGCGACAGCAGGCGGTAGCCGCACTGCGTGTCCGGCAGGTCGCGGCGCAGCAGCAGCCGCACCACCCGCGCCGTCATCTCGTTGCCGAAGCGGCTGCGCCACGGCACCACCGCGCCACCGAAGGTGCGCCGCCCGATGAGCAGGTCCGCGTTGGCGGCGTCAAAGGCCGCGGCGAGCCCCGGCAGCTCGGCGGGGTCGTGCTGGCCGTCGGCGTCGAGGGTGCAGACGATCCGCGCGGCCGGGTCCTCCAGCGCGCGGCGGATGCCCGCCAGCAGCGCGTGGCCCTTGCCCCGGTTCACCGGCAGGCGCAGCACCTCGGCGTTTTCCCCAGCCAGGCCGTCACAGGCGCGGTCCGTGCCGCCGTCGTCCACGACGATCACCCGGCCCGCGCGGCCGCGCGCAGCCGCCACCACCGGGGCGATGCGCGCCCCGGCGTTGTAGCAGGGGATCACCACGGCGACCTGCGGAAGCGGTTCGGCTGCCTGGGGGGCTTCGGCCACGGTCAGTACCTCATGCGGCGGGACCCGCCCGCCGCGATCATCGTATCAGGAAGGGGGCGACCCGCGAAAGTGCGGGGGGGGACATGGACGATATGGACGGGATGGACTGAATGGACAAAGAGGCACCCGTCCATATCGTCCATCCCGTCCATATCGTCCATGCCCCGCCTATTCCGCCGGCATGGCCGCGATATCCGCTTGGAGCTTCTCCACCAGCGGGTCGCCGGGGAGCCAGGGGGCGGCCTTCTCGAGCGCCGCGCGGGCCTTGTCGGGCTCGCGCCAGCCGACGAGGGTGCCCACCTGCGCGCCGAGGATCTGGCGCAGGTAGTACTTCGCCGTGGGGTTGTCCGGGTCCTCGCGCAGGGAGGCGATGAACCCCTCCAGCGCGGCGCCGTCCATGACGAAGCCGCCGTAGTACCCCTTGAGCGCGGCGAGGTCGAGCACGCGGGACCGGTGGCGGCGCTCCAGGCGCGCGCGGTCCTCCGGCGACAGGGCGGCGGGGTCCATGAGCGCCGTGGGCGGCGTCGCCACGCCGCGCAGGCGCTCCAGGCTCTCGGGCACGGCGCGGGCGTAGACGAGGCGCGGCGCGATGAACTCGGCCCAGGGCAGGTCGTCGCGCATGACCCGGCCGCCCGCCGCGAAGCGGTCCACGGCGGCCTTGTCCATCAGGAACGACCCCATGATCTCCACGGGGTCGCCGAGGTCCACGGCGGCGAGGGCGGCGGCCAGCCCGGGCCGCGCGAGGCGGCGGCGGGCGGCGTCGAGGTCCAGCCGCAGGGGCCGGTCGGAGCCCATGAGGAAGAGGTCGGCGTTCACGAAGAACGCGCAGTACTCGGGGAAGACGCGGGTGAAGGTGAACACCAGCGAGGCGACCACCTCGGCGTTGAGGCTGTGGAGGGGCACCCACTGCGACACGACGCCGCCGGGCGCCAGCCGCGCGAGGCAGCGCCGGTAGTAGTCCTCCGTGTAGAAGTTGGACACCCCGGCCAGCGCGAGGGGCATGGGCTCGAAGGTGATGACGTCGTAGGTCTCGCGCGTGGTGAGCAGGAAGTTCCGCGCGTCGTCCACGACGAAGCGGATGCCGGGCCGCTCCAGCACGCCGAGGTTGTCCTTCGCGAAGAGCGGGGCCGCCTCCAGCACCTCGGGGCAGATTTCCACGGCGTCAATGCGGTCGAAGTCCGTGAGCGCCAGGGTGCCGCAGGTGATGCCCGACCCGAAGCACATGAAGAGCACCCGCTTCGGGTCGCGGTCGAAGAGCAGGGGCAGCGCGCCCTGGAGACGGTTCATCTTCACGCCACGCTCGATGGACGTCGTCGCCTGCACCCGGTTGATCCACAGCACGCGGTCCGCGCCGTCCGTCCCGCCCGCCGGCTGCGACACGGCGACGGTCCCCTCCACGCCCTCGCGGTAGAAGATGGTCTCGTGGTCCTTCGGCATGTAGGACGCGCTCAGGCGGCGGTTGATGTCCGCGGGCAGCGACCAAAACGCGTGGACCGACGACGCCGCCAGCAGCAGCGCCGCCGCGCGCGGCATAAGCGCGCCCCGCCCCCACAGCACCGCCAGCCCGAAGGGCAGCGGCGCGAGGGCCATCATGGTCATGGCGTGCTGCGCCCCCAGCAGCGGCAGGAGCACAAAGCCTCCGGCCAGCGAGCCGAGCACACCGCCCAGCGTGTTCACGGCGTAGAGGCGGCCCACGTCGCGCCCGAAACGCCCCGCGCTCCGCGACACCGCGCGCACCAGCGCGGGGAAGAGCATCCCCGACAGGAACGCCGGCGGCAGCAGCAGCAGGAAGGCGTGGAGGAACATGCCGCGCACGACCAGCTCCCAGCGGTTGCCCGCCGCCGCCTGCATCTCCACCGCCCGCGCGGGCAGGCCGTCGAGCGCGCGGATCATGCACAGCCACGACAGCCCGAGCAGCAGCAGCAGCGCGCCTGACAGGGGCACGGCGAAACGGGTCCGCCGCGAGAGCAGCGCCGCCCCCGCCAGCCCGCCCAGGGCGATGCCGCAAAGCAGGGCCGTGAGCATGGTGGTGAAGGCGTAGGTCGTGCCGAGGAAAACCATCGCCAGCAGGCGCGTCCAGATCACCTCCATCGCCAGGGCGGAGAACCCCGTCACGCCGAAGGCCACCGTCAGGAGCAGCGCCGTCCGGCGGCCCGTCTCGGGGCCCTCCGGGGGCGTGTCGTCCTCCGCGGGCGCGGCCGCCGCCCCCCCGGTGGAAAACCTCGCCAAGAGCAAAGCCCCGGCGGCCACCGCGGCGTTCGCCGCCGCCGCCAGCCAGGTCGTGTGCAGGTAGCCGAAGCGCTGGATGAGCACGAAGCCCGCCAGGAAGCACCCCGCCGCCGCGCCAAAGGTGTTCAGCGCGTAGAGCAGCCCCACGCGCCGCCCGCCCAGCGCGGGGTCCCGCGTGACATGCCGCGCCAGCAGCGGCAGCGTGGCCCCCATGAGCGTCACCGGCGGCAGCAGCAGCACCGCCGCCATCACCGCCCGCGCCAGCACCCCCGCCGCCGGACTTGACTGCGCCGCCCGCAGCACCGCCGCCGCCAGGCCCTCCGCCGGGCCCATCGCAAACGCCACCCCCACCGCCCACACACCGATGAGCACCTCAAACACGCCGTACCACCACAGGGGCCGCGGCGTGCGGTCGGCGAATCGCCCACCCCAGCGGCTGCCCAGCCCCAGCCCCAGGAAGAAAACCGACAGCACAATCGCCACGGCGTGCGCCCGCGCGCCCACCAGCAGCACCAGCCAGCGCGTCCACACCACCTGGTACACCAGCCCGCACGCGCCGGACACGAAGAAGAACAGCAGCACCAGCGACAACACCGCCAGCCGCCGCGCCGTCAGGGATTGCGTTTCCAAAAAGCCTCGCTCCGGCGTTAAAAAGCCCGCGCGGACCCCACCGGCCCGCATCCCCGCATCTTACCCCATCCGCGCCCCCGAACACCGTCCGGCGCGGGGAACGGCGTCACAATCCGCGGCTCTGCCCGCGCAGGGCGCCGAGCCGGGGGTAGTGCCGGACGAGCCAGGGGGGCGGGTCCACCTGGAGCGCGCCGAGGGCGTGCTGCATCTCCAGGGCGTTGACCACCGCCTGGCCCCGGTAGTGGTTGTTGGTGACGATGAACAGGTCGTTCACCTTCTTCGCCATGCTCCGCGCGCGCTCGACCCACTCCGCGAGCTCGCCGTCCGAGTAGAGGTAGTTGTAGCGGTCGTCGCGGCCGGCGCCCTCGCGGAACCAGTGCTCGGCGTTGCGCCCGTGGAGGCGGATGTAGCCCGCGGACGCCGTCGCGCGGCCGGACGGCGGCAGGCACCCGCGCAGGGCCGGCTGGTCCACGGCGCACAGGGCAATCCCGCGCTCCCAGAGGGCGGCGTGGAACGCCGGGTGGTCCCAGGAGTCGTGGCGGACCTCGACGGCGAGGGGCAGGCCCTCGAAGGCGTCGGCCAGGCGCGCCAGCCGGAGCCGGTTCCCCTCCGTGCGCCGGAAACTCCAGGGGAACTGCGCCAGCAGCATGCCGAGCCGTCCGGCGTCGCGCAGGGGGCGCAGGCCCTCGAGGAAGCGCGCCGCCGCCGCGCGCGGGTCGCCGGACTCCGGGTCGTGGGTGAGGCCGCGCCAGAGCTTGGCGCAGAAGGCGAAGCGCGGGTTGCCGGCGACGTGGTCCGGCCAGCGCCGGGTCTGCGCGGGGGCCATCAGGCGGTAGAAGGTGACGTTGATCTCGACAGTGTCAAACCACTCCGACAGCAGCGTGAGGGGGTGGCGGGCGCGGGGCATGTCCTCCGGGTAGACGATCCCCCGCCAGTCGTCGTAGGCCCAGCCGGCCGGGCCGACGCGGATGCGCGCGGGGGCGTCCACGGCGCGGGGCGCCCGGTCAGGAGGTGATGGTCATGAAGGTGACGTCGCAGTCGAGCCCCTTGCCGGAGGGCGCGGGCCGCATGGTGTCCACCTTGTAGACCGAGACCAGCGCGTCGCCGCTGTAGAGGTCGTGGAGGAGCGAGACCAGCTCCTTGAGGGGCACCTCCTGGAGCCGGAGCTGGACCATGGGCTGTTTCGCCGAGCCGTTGCGCGGCTTGTACTGCTCCAGCTGGGCCTTGGACCGCAACCCGCGCTTGTTGAGCAGGCCGTCCACGTGGGAGAAGAGGGAGAAGTCGGGCTTGCGCCTGGCGAGCTGGTCCATGAGCTGCTTCTGCCGCTCGAGGCGGTCGCGCACGTCGAGGCTGGCCATCTGCTCCAGCTGGAGCTCGTCCTTCGCGGACTGGAGGTCGGCCTTCGCGCGCAGGCTCGTCTTGCGCGGCCCCGCGGGCACGTAGAGGGCCAGCATGACCACGAGGGTCACGGCGAGGATGCCCATGGCGAGGCCGGCCTGTTCCCGGCGGTCAAGGCTGCGCTTCATCTTCGATCTCCTGGTTCGGCCGGAAGGCCCGGATGCGGAAGGTCGTCCGGTCCCCCTGCAGGCGGATGCTCGCGTCCTCCGCCACCTTGAACACGGCGGACTTCTTGAGCTCCTCGAACATGGTGTTGAACTGCTCGGCGGACGGGGTCTCGCCGGCGATGGTGACCCACGCGCCGCGCGATCCGGGCGGGGCCACCTTGATCTCCGTCACCGTCACCAGCGTCTCCGGCATGCGCGCCCCGATCTCCTTCATGATGTCCAGCAGCGGCGGGTCGGCGAAGGGCGTGATGTCCACGTCCTCGCCGAGGCCCTGGGTGGACAGGGTCTCGGTCTCGGCGCGGATCTCCGCGGTCTTCGCCCGCAGCTGCTCCGTCAGGGCGCGGGTGGCCGTGGTGGTCTGGTGGTAGTAGAAGGCCCAGCCCAGCACCAGCGCCAGGGCCAGGCACGACGAGAAGAGCAGGTGCGACACCATGCCCGCCACGGTGCCCTCCCATCCGCGCTCGGTGCGGCCCAGGTCGAAGGCGAACTCGCCGCGGGCCGCGCAGGCCCCCGCGCCCACCACGGCCTCCCACCGGTTGAACCGGGCCAGGTCGCCGTCGCGCTGGAGGACCGGGGCCCCGCCGCGCAGCCCGCCCAGCAGGCACACGGGCGACACGGGCATGCCCAGGGCGGCCGAGAAGGCGTCGAGCGTCTCCGGGGCGGGCTCGGCGCCCGTCAGGCCCAGCTCGGCGATCTCGGCGTCGCCCCCGCGCCACTTGGCGAGGAACGAGCGCAGGGTGTTGCGCGCCTCGCGGGCCATGCGCGCCGGGTCCTCCAGAAACTCGGCGGCGCCGATGGGGATGTGGCGGAAGAAGGCCAGGGTGCGGCCGCTGACCACGGCGAGGCAGGCGCCCTCCTCGCGGAGGTGGAGGACCGCCTCGAGCCCGCCGCGCGCGCGGCGGGCGTGGTGCCACAGGGCGGTGAGGCCCGACACGTCGAGGCTCACGGACTCCACGTCCACCCCGGCGGCGTCGAGGACCGCCGTGTACTCCTCCAGGTGCCTCCGGCGGATGCCCACGGCCAGCACGTCGGTCTCGCCGCCGGCCTCGCCGATGACCAGGTGGTCCACGGCGATCTCCTCCAGCGGGAAGGGAAGGTGCGGCTCAAGTTCGAAGGGCACGGACTTGGCCACCCGCGCCGCGCCCCGGAAGGGCACGCGCAGGTTGCGCACCGTGGCCCGGGCCGACTCGACGCACAGGACATAGGCCGCGGGCCGCTGGCGCAGCGCGTTGAGCGCCTCGTCGAGGGCCGCCGCCAGGGCCGCGGGCCGGTCGTCGGGGTTCTCGCAGGCCACGGGGACGGCGGCGGTCTCCAGGATTTCCGGGAGCCGGCCGCCCGCGCGCACCACGGCGACGCGCACCTCGTCGCGGGCGAATTCGATGGATGCCACTTTCGCGCCAAAGGCCATGTCAGACCACTCCCCGGGGGGCCGCCGGAGGCGTCCCGCCGTGTTTGTCCCCCGGCGCGCCCGCCGGGATGCGCCACCATACCTGAATCATTGGATGACCTTCCAGTCCAGAATGCGGAAGGGCGTGAGCGGCACCGGGTTCCCGCCCTGGGCCAGGGCGCCGCCCGCGTTCGACGCCGACCGCTCCAGCTCCGACACGTCCAGCGGGGTGCGGAACACAAACGCCTCGACCCGGGCCAGCGTGTCGCCCACCATGCCGTCGCCGTGGATGCGGAACGCCGTGCTGTTCACCCGGAACATGCGGCTTACGGAGTCCTGCTGCCGCAGCTGCTCCTGGAGCTGCGGGTTCGTCACATTGTCCCGGCCCGTGTCCGTGTTAGGGCGCACCACGCCGGGCGGCAGGGAGCCGGGCTTCTGGGATCCGGGCTTCCGGGCGGCGTTGCGGCCGCCGCCGAAGGAGGTCTCCGGCATGATCTGCTTCTCGGCGCTTTTCGCGGCGGATTCGGGCGCCCGCTGCTTGGTCGCCCGCGAGACGGCGTCCGGTTTGGCGCCGGGCTTGCCCGCGCCGGGCTTCTTGCCGTCGGCGCCGGGGTCCGCGCCCGCGGGCAGCATGGGGCCGAGCATGGCCGAAAGCCGGTTGAGGTCCTCGTAGGGCTGCGTCTGCACCTCGTCGTAGATCTGCCGCGCCACCCCGATGTCCTCGTTGCCCGTGTAGCCGCCGAGGACCGCCGCGATCACCTCCTCGCGCGCCGTGTTCACGTTGACGCGGCCGCCCCAGTCGCCGTGGACCGTGAGGTACTCGGAGAGCGGGAGCTGCTCCTGGGCGGGGTCGCCGAAATACAGCTCCGGCGTGATGCCCTTGATCAGCAGCAGTTCCTCGATGGCGTCCATCGGCCCGTTCTTGCAGGGGAAGGGGTTCTCCAGCCCCATGTAGTAGCTGTTCTCCGCGCCCTCGGGCTCCTCCGCGTCCATGTCGTCGTAGTCGAGCCAGTCGATGATGGCGTCCACCGGGTCGCGGTCCGTGTCGCTGCGCAGGTTGAAGAAACTGCGCAGCGCCGTGATCAGCTCCTCGTTGCGCACGGGCTGGCCGTCGTCGCGCACGGAGATCAGCGCGTTCAGGTTGAGCTTGCCGCACTCGTCGGAGATGCTGGTGCGCATCATCGCGCCGTTCAGCGGCTCGAAGGGCAGCCCCGACGCCCACCCCGACGGGTCGAGCAGGCTGTCCACCTCGGGCATCCCGTTCATCTCCGTCTCCAGCAGGTCGTCGAGGAGCAGGGACAGGCCGTTGGCCGCGGCCGACTTCGCCGCGATCAGCGCCTCGAAGTCCGCCGAGCTGTTCTGGACGAGCGACGCCGTGACCTGGCTCTCGTAGAGGAAGCCGAAGACCAGCGCGGCCAGGACCGCCGTGAACACGAGGGCGAGCAGCAGGGCCACGCCCCGCTCGCCGCCGCGCCCTTTCCGGCCCGTGTCACTTGCGCGCGCCACGCTTCGCGTCCTCCGTGAGGTTCTGGTCCGTCTCGGCCCAGTCCACCGCCCGCATGTGGTTCTGGTCGGGGAAGGGCTCCGTCAGCCCGGCGCCCGGCGCCAGGGGGATCATCACGTCGAGGTCGGCGGCCTCGAACCCGCCGTCCTCCTGCGCCGGGGGGGCCTCGCCGTCGCCCCGGGGAAAGTTCACCCGCACCCACACCGCCCACGGCAGGCGCTGCTCCGCCAGGGAGTCCCAGTCCGTCAGCCACTCCTCCGTCAGCCCGTCGAAATACTGCACGTCGAAGGAGGCCACCGGCACCGCCCGCTCGGAGATCGGCAGCTCCGCCGCGCCGGAGAGGTCGCCGCCGAGGTCGTCCTGCCGCTGCACGGGGTACTCGCTGATCACCAGGGCCATGGCCGGGCGCTCCGGGTCGCCGGGATAGCCCATCGCCGCCCAGTCGAGGTCGCCCTCGGGGACCACGGTGTACTCGACGACCTTCAGCTCGCCGGGCAGCGCGAAGGCCCCCGGCATCGGCAGGGCCGCGCAGAACCGCAGGCTGTCCCCCGGGCCGAAGGCCCCGTCGCCGGTTTCGCCCAGCAGGGCGAACTCCGACATGAGGCAGGCCTGGTCCGCGTAGACCGACGAGAGGTTCGTCTTGAGGCTCCGGTGCAGCGTCTGGCGCATCAGCAGCCTGTCCGACTCGTCGCGCGCCGCCGCCATCGTGTCCGTCACGGAGGCGAAGGTCGCCTGAACGATCGCCGTGATCACCACCAGCACCAGCATGGCCACCAGCAGCTCCAGCAGCGTGAACCCTTCTTTGCGGAGGTGCGCGCTCATCGCGATCCCCCCGAGAACATGCCGCCGGAGCGGCCCCGCGACGAGGAGCCCCGGGAGGAGGATCCGCCCGAACCGCGCGAGGAGCCCCGGGCGCCCATGCCCTCCATCGCGCCGGAGGCGCCCGCCCCCCGGCCGGCCGCGCCGCGCTTGATGGAGGACTCGCCGGTCAGCTCGCCGCCGCCGGCGCTTTCAGACTCCGTGTTGTTGAAGACGAAGAAGTCGAGGGACTGGGTGTCGTCGGGCGTGGTGAGGGTGGCGGTGACCTGGTAGAGGGGCACCATCTCGTCGGTGCCCGCGGGCACGGCCTCGAAGGACCACGAGAATCCCTCGTGGGCCGCCCCGAACTCGCCGCCGCCGCTCAGGTTCCCCGTCATGACGGCGACCTCGGCGCGGCCGACGGCGCTCTCCAGCAGCATGCGCCGGTCCGCCTCGTCCATGCCCTCCACCACGAGGTTCATGGCGGAGTAGTGCGCGCTCACCAGCACGAAGAGGGACACGGAGAGCACGCCCAGCGCCACGAGCACCTCCATGAGCGTGAAGCCGCCTGCTGTCCGCGCGCCGCGCGCCGGGGCGTGCATGGTCAGACGTCCTGCTTGCCCGAGCGCGACACGCCGCGCCCGGAGAGGGGGTCCCACCACACGGTCATGTACTCGCCGTCGGCGTTGACCACGTGGAACCCGACGCGCTGCGACAGGCCCAGGGGCGACACCTTGATCTCCACGAGCCCGCGCCCGCTCTTGCCGCCGTCGATGGAGACGCTCTCGACCTGGATGCCCTCGGGCAGCTTCCGCCGCATGAGGATCGGGTCGCCCAGCTCCTCCTCCACCGGCTCCTCCTCCTCCAGGGTGAACTCCTTCTCGAAGAGCGGGCCGATCTCGTCCAAAAAACCGTCGTTGTGCACCACGTTCTTCGCCCGCGTCTCCAGCAGCGTGCGGGCGAAGCGGCCGAACTTGTCGTTCATCTGCTGGTCCGCCAGCTCCGCGTCGAAGTCGTCGGGAAGCATGCCGCGGAAGCGCGGGTCGTCCGACGCCCCGCCCGCCAGCGCGTTGCTCAGGTCGGCGGAGGACAGGCCGCTGGACCTGGCGAACTCGCGCAGCAGCGCCGCCTGGTCGGCCGGGGCCTCCTCCCCGTCCGCCGCCTCGGGCTCGGGGTACACCAGCTGGACCGTGTAGTACTCCTGCCGGTCGAGGTCGATGCGGAAGAGCAGGGGGGTCTTGAACAGGGCGGCCTCGGCCACCACGGCGGAGCCGTAGCCCGCCAGACGGCGCGCCTCGCCGTCCACCTCGCCGAAGGCGACCAGGTCCACGAGGTAGGGCGCGGAGATGCCCGCGATGACGCCGATGATGACGATCACCACGCACAGCTCCAGCAGCGTGAACCCGCGCGCGCGCGGCCGGGGCCGGGCGCGGTGGCGTCCCGCGGACGGGACGGCGCCGGGGGCGCATGTCGTTGCGGCGGGCATGATGGGTTCCCGGCGGGCGGACCCGCTATTCGTTGGACACGTCGGCGTTCACCCCGTCGCCGCCGGGGGCGCCGTCGGCGCCGTAGGACACGATCTTGAAGGACCGCGTGCCCTCCTTGGTGTAGACGTAGGCGTTGCCCCAGGGGTCCTGCGGCACCTTGGGCGGGTCCATGAAGGGCGCGATCTCGTCGAGGGTGTTGGGCAGCTTGCGGTTGTTCTTGAGCATGTAGGCGGTGACGGCGGACTTCATGGCCTGGATCTCCGCCTTGGCCTTGGTCTGGTCGGCGTCGTCGAGGGCGCCGAAGAGGTACACCCCCGCCGTGGTCGCCAGGATGGCGATGATGGCGACGACGACCATCAGCTCGACGAGGGTGAAGCCCGCGGTCCGGGCGCGGCGGTGTGCGGCCTGTTTCTTTTCCATGGGGTTATCCTTTCCCGGCGGTTGTGCTCATCTTGAATATGGGCAGCAGGATGGCCAGCACGAGCATGCCCACGAAGAGGCCCATGACGATGATGATCAGGGGCTCGATCAGCGACACGACGGCGTCTATGGCCAGGCGGACGTCCTCGTCGAAGGTGTCCGCCACCTGGATCAGCATGTCCTCGAGCTCGCCGCTGCGCTGGCCCAGCTCGATCATGTGGATCATCATGGGCGGGAACATGCCCGTCTCCTTGAGGGGCTGGGCCAGGTCGCGGCCCCGGCGCACCCCCGCCTTGATGTCGTCCATGCGGGCGAGCAGGTGGGTGTTGCCGATGATGGTGTTCACCACCTCGAGGGCGGGCAGCATGGTCAGCCCGCTCTGGAGCATCGTGCCCAGCGTGCGGGCGAAGCGGGCGCACACGATCTTGAGGTGGAGCGGGCCGTAGAGCGGGAAGTTCAGCTTCCACGCGTCCCACTTCCGGCGGCCCTCCTCGCGGGAGATCCACAGCCGCCACAGGAAGAACGCCCCGGCCGCGGCCCCCAGCAGCGCCGGCCACCAGGTTCCGAAAAGGTCGCTGGCGGCGATGAGCGCCCTGGTCAGGCCGGGCAGCTCCTGGCCCTGGCGCTCGAAGAGCTTGGTGATGCGCGGCACGATGACCGCCATGAGGAAGATGATGATGCCGAAGGCGAACACGGCCATGAACGCCGGGTAGGCGACGGCGGAGATGATCTGCGCGCGGAGCTTGGCCTGGCGCTCGAGGATGTCGGCGAGCCGCAGCAGCACCTGCTCCAGCGCGCCGCTCGTCTCGCCCGCGCGCACCATGTTCACGTAGAGCATGCTGAACACGCGGGGATGCTCAGACAGGGCATCGCCCAGGCTGCGGCCGCTGTTGACCTTCTCGCGCACCTCGTAGATCACGGCGCGCAGGCGCATGCGGCTGGTCTGGTCGATCAGGGCGCTGAGGGCCTCCACCAGCGGCATGCCCGCCCGCAGGAGCACCGCCAGCTGGCGCGTCATGAGGGCCAGGTCGCGCCCGGAGACCCGCCCCCGCCCGCCGCGCAGCGCCCGGGGTCCCGCGGCCGCCGCTGAGGCACCCCCGCCCGGCGCGGCCCCGCCGCCCTTGTCCTCGCCCATCCAGGTGGGGTAGAGGTCCTGCTCGCGGAGTTTCCGGCGGGCCTGGGCGGCGTTCTCGGCGTCTATGACGCCGTGGACGGTCTTGCCCGTCCCTTTCAGGAGGGCCTTGTATTCAAACACCGCCATGGCTTAGTTGACCACCTCCTCGAGCATCTCGTCGCGCGTCACCCGGAGGATCTCCTCCATGGTGGTCTCGCCGCGGAGCATCTTTTCGGCCCCGTCCTCGCGCAGGGTGCGCATGCCCTGCCTGCGCGACTCGCGCTTGATGGCGTTGGAGTCCGCCCCCTGCAGCACCATCTCCTGGATGCGCGGCGTCATGACCAGCAGCTCGAAGATGCCCGAGCGCCCGTAGTAGCCGCGCCCGGCGCACTTGTCGCAGCCCGTGCCCCGGTGGAGCACCCGCACCCGCGGGTCGTCGGGCGAGAGGCCCAGGTCGGAGAGGCCCGCGGGGTCCGGCGTGTACTCCTCTTTGCAGTTCGGGCAGATGCGGCGCACGAGGCGCTGCGCCTGGATCGCGATGGTGGAGGAGGTCACGAGGAAGGGCTCGATGCCCATGTTGATCAGGCGCGTCACGGCGCCGGCGCTGTCGTTCGTGTGCAGCGTGGCGAAGACGAGGTGGCCCGTCAGCGACGCCTGCACCGCCATCTCGGCGGTCTCCATGTCGCGGATCTCGCCCACGAGGATGATGTCGGGGTCCTGGCGCAGGATGCTGCGGAGCCCCGCCGCGAAGGTGAGCCCGATCTTCGGGCGCACCTGGATCTGGCCGATCCCCGCGATCAGGTACTCGATGGGGTCCTCCACCGTGATGATGTTCTTGTCCGGCGAGTTCACCCGCTGGAGCGCCGCGTACAGGGTGGTGGACTTGCCCGAGCCCGTCGGGCCCGTCACCAGGATGATGCCGTGGGAGCTCAGGATCAGCTTGTCCATGAGCTGGTGGTCCCGCTTGTCCATCCCGAGCTGCTCCAGGCTGAACAGGAAGTTCCCCTTCTCCAGGATGCGCATCACCACCCGCTCGCCGTGGGCGATCGGGATGATGGACACGCGGATGTCGATCTCCTTGCCGCTCAGGCGGATCTTGATGCGCCCGTCCTGCGGCAGCCGGTGCTCCGCGATGTTAAGGTTGGCCATGATCTTCACGCGGGAGACCACCGCCGCCTGCTGCGTGCGCGGGATGGTGAATTTCTCGTAGAGCACGCCGTCAATGCGGTAGCGCACGCGCACCGAGTGCTCGAAGGGCTCCATGTGGATGTCCGACGCGCGCTCGCGCACGGCCCCCGAGATGATCAGGTTGATCAGCTTGATGATGGGGGCCTCGTTCGCCAGGTCCAGCAGGTCGCGCTCCGACTCGGCGCCGTCCAGCGTGTGGACCTTGCCCTCGCCCTCCTCCAGGGCCAGGTCGTCGATCAGCTCGCCCGCGTTCTCGCTCTGCTGCTCGAAGTACAGGTCGATGATGTACTGGATGTCCGCCTTGCGGCAGAGCACCGGGGTCACCGGGGAGTCGAGCAGCAGCCGCAGGTCGTCCAGCGGGTGCAGGCTGATGGGGTCGTTCACCGCCACCAGGCAAGAGGCCCCGTTCTGCCGGTAGGGCACCATGTGGTACTCGCGGATGAAGGAGACGGGCACCTTGGTGGTCAGGGAGGAGTCGATCTTGTTGCGCAGGTCGAGCTCGACGGACATGCCGAACTGCTCGCCGAGCGCCTCCAGCAGGGCGTCCTCCTCGATGTAGCCCAGGTCGAGCAGCAGCTCGGCCAGGCGCTTGGGCCGGATCTTCTGGAGCTCCAGCGCCTCGTCCACCTGCTCCTGGTGGACGGCGCCCCGCGCCACCAGAATCTCGCCCAGTCTCAGGCTTCGGAGGGGTTCCATCGCTTACCTCGGGATGTCGCCGCGCTTGAAGGGGTCGCTGGCCGCCCGGCCGGTGAGCTCCTCGGAGCGGTTCAGGGTGGGGCGGTAGTTGTCCCGCAGGTCCTTCTTCCGGCTGATCTTCTTGAAGAAGCCGCCCTCGAACAGCTCCTGCACGTTCGCGTCGTAGTAGTCTTTCACCTTCTGCGCTGTCAGCCGGTCGAGGTCCATGCCCTCCTTAACGATGTGGGGCGTCAAAAGGACGACCATGTTGCGCTTTTCCCGGCGGTCCGCCTTGGAGGAGAACAGCCACCCCACCACGGGGATGTCGCCCAGGATCGGCGGCTGGGTCCGGTCGCGCTTCGAGTTGTCCCGGATGAGCCCCGCGATCACCGCCGTGGACCCGTCCTTCACCAGCGACTTGTTGGTCACCACCGACTTGTTTGTCGTCGGGCCCACGATGTCCACCGTGCCGATCTGCTTCGCGTCCGTGTCCGAGATCTCGATCTCCGTCTGCACGAGCACGTTGTCGCCCTCGGAGATCTGCGGGGTGACCTTGAGCTTGATGCCGACCTCCTGGCGCTCCACGCGGGTGTACCCGCCGTACATGCCGACGTCGGCCGACCCGTCCGTGCGCCGCGAGCTGCTGGTGCTGGTGATGAAGGGCACCTCCTGGCCGACCGTGATCGCCGCCTCCTCGTTGTCCAGCGTCACCAGGCTCGGCTGCGAGAGCACCTCCACGTCGGAGATCTTCTCGATGGCCTGGAGCAGCAGGGGCACGAAGGGGATCCGCACCCGCTGCCCGTTGTAGTTGACGATCACGTCGTCGTAGATGCCCGTGGTCAGCCCGCCCTCGGTGCCCAGGCCGTACAGCGCGCTCGCCAGCGCCATCTTCCGCCCGCCCACGATCTCCGTCGCCGTCGCCGCCGCCTTGTTCAGCTCGTCCAGCTGCGCCGTGTTCGTCAGGCCGAAGCCGTCGTTCCCCGTCACCGACGCCGCGTCCACCGTCACGCCGAAGTCGTTGCTGATGGTCACGTCCATCACCACCGCGTCCACGCAGACCTGGCGCTGGGGCACGTCGAGCCGCGCGATGAACGCCTCCAGGATCTTGTAGTCCTGCGGCGCCGCCACGATCAGCAGCGAGTTCGTCTGGTCGTACCGCGTGATCTGCACCTTCTGCTCGAAGGGCTGCACGTCGCCCGCCGCGCCCCCGCCGCCGCCCGAGGACATGGCCGGGGCCGCGGGCGCGGGCGCCCCGCCCGCCGCGCCGCTCCCCGACGTGCGCGAGGTGGAGGTCTTGCGCGGCGACGAGCCGACCAGCGGCTGCAGCGCCTGCTCCACCGCCTCGGCGTCCGCGTTCAGCAGCTGGTAGATGTGCAGGTTGTTCGCCTCGTAGGGCGTCGGCGTGTCGAGGCGCTTCACCAGGTCGCGCACCTTGGCCATCATCCCGTCGGAGGCCACCACGATCAGCGTGTTCAGCCGCTCGTCGGGCACCATGCGCAGCGTTTCCGCGTTGGAGCCGATGACCTGCGACGTGGAGCCGGGGGCCGTCCCCGGGCGCGCCACGCGCACCGGCCGCACCGGCGTCGGCGCCATCGGCTGGGGCACGCCGGGTCGCGCGGAGGAGGTGCCGCCCTCGTCGAGGAGCACCTGGTTCAGCTGGTTCATCAGCACCTCGGCCCGGGTGTACTCCAGGGTGAAGAGCTCCATCTTGGTCTCGAGCCCCGGCACGTCCACCTCCTTGAGGAAGGCCATCATCCGGCGGATGCCCTCCGCCGTGTCGGTGATGATCAGCGTGTTCGTCGGGGCGTAGGTGTCCACGGCCGCGTTGCGCGTGCCGAGAATCTTCAGCACCTGCTGGATCTCCGCGCCGTCCGAGTACTTCAGCGTGACCACGTGCGTCGAGAAGGCGTCAAACCCCTCCGGAAGCTTCTCGCCCTCCTCCAGGAAGAGCGGCGTCTTCCCCGACGTCGGCGCGTCCTGCGTGGGCACGATCTTGACCAGGTGGCCGTCGAGGCTCTCCACCAGCGAGAAGCCCCGCGAGTTCAGGATGGACTCCAGCACGTCGTAGGCCATCTCCGGCGGGATCTTGTCATGGGTGATCAGCGTCACCGTGGTCGCCCCGATGTTGGGGTCCACGTCGAAGTTCCGGCCCGTCAGCTTGGCGATCGTCTCGATCACCTCGGCCAGCGCCGCGTCCCGGAAGTCGAAGTTCACCGGCTCCGCCACCGCCTCCCCCGTCTTTTCCTCGTTGGGCGTGGAGGCGCGCTCGGCCGCGGGCCCCGTAGTGGGGGCCTCGCCCGGCGCCACGGCCGCCGGCGGGCGCAGGTTGGAGAACCGCGAGGACGCCCGCGACGGCGGCATCGCGCCGGGGCGCGACATGGACCGCGGCGCGGGCGCGCCCACGCGCGGCTGCGGCATCTCGGGCATGGGGCGCAGGCGCGACGCCGGGTCGGCGGGCGCCGCGGGGGGCAGCTCGTCGGCCACCGCCGGCGGCGGGGGCGCGGGCATCTCCTCGACCGCCGGGGGCGCCTCCTCCACGGGGGCGACGGGCATCTCCTGCCCAGGCGGGGGGGGCATCTCCTCCCCGGCGGGCAGGGCTTCGACCACCTCGGGGACTTCCTCGTCCTGGGCCGCGGCAAAGGGCGCCGCCGACAGCGCCAGCGCCGCCGCCAGCACCCCCGCGGCCAGCCACCCTCCGATTCCGCCGAAATGTGCTTTTCTCATCATGCCTCGCTGTCGCCCGGAACGGCGCCCCGCCGGGCGGGTTGCCTATTCGAGCCGGTAGGTGATCACCTTCGGTTTGCCGTCGCGCAGAATGCCGATCCGCAGGGAGGTGGCCGTCTGGTACTTCTGCACCATCTCCATGATCTTGTCCTCGCTGTCCAGCTTCTCGTTGTTCACCGTCTGCAGGATGTCATTCTCCTGCACCCCGAGCCGCTGCGCGAGGGGAAACTCGCCGATCCCCGCCGCCGTGATGCCCAGCACGTTCCCGTTCTCGTCCGTCGCCAGCTCCGGGCGGATGTTCACCAGGGACGCGTAGTTCTCCGCCACCTCCGCGATCATCTCGTCCCGCTTCAGCGTGATCCGCTCCGACGGCTCCGCCACCGCCTCCGGCGCGGGGGCCGCCGCCGCGCGGGGCGCCGGCGCGCCCGTCCCGGACCCCTCCTCCTCCTCGTCCATCCGCAGCCGCTCCCGCTGCGGCGGCGTCGTGCGCCGGTTCAGCAGGATCACCTCCCGCGGAAACACCTCGTCCAGCGCCACCGAGTCCGCCACCTCCTCCCCGACAAAGTAGCTCTTGCCGGGGTCGTTCCCCTCCTTCTCGCCGATGAACGCCACCGCAAACGGGCTCTTCGGGGAAAGGGCCACCGTGCCGATGAGCCGAAGGCTCAGCGTCGTCTCCGAGATGTCGTCCGCCGGCGCCACCTCCTCCACCACCGGCGCCTCCTCGGGAACCGCCCCCGGATCCCACCGGCCCGCCTCCCCGAAAAGCCCCCCTGTCACCACGCCGTCATACAGCGCCCGGTCGGAAACCAGCGCCAGCGGGGCCACCGCCGCCGCGCCCGCCTCCGCCGGCGGCAGAAGCGATTCGACCGGCGGCTGGGGACGGCTCATCTCACGGGCCACCAGGGCGGCGACCCCGAGAAAAAGGGCCGTCAGCAGCAGGTCCACGCAGATGAATATCTGCCTGATGCGCAGTCCTCGAACCATGCATTCCTCGGCGGCACGCCGCGCTCGGCGGCACGCCTTTCGTACGCTTCACACTCCCCGCACACGGCACACTGCGGAACCCGCGGCACCCCGGGGCGGCGCACACCACCCCCCGGGTCCGGAGGGTTTAACGCCGCCGGGGACGTAAATGGTTGACAATTCTTCGGATGTCCACGACACCACAAGATATAGTGTATGCCATTCCCGCTTCGAAGCGCAATCGCGCCGGACGAAAAACCGGCACCCCCGGCCAGCCCCCTCCCGGGCGCGCCGGTGTTGCGCGGATGCCGGGCGGGTGCATAGAATGCGGGGACACGGGCGCGCGGGCGCCCCGGAGATGATCATGGCAGAGTGTGTTTCGACGACCGTGCATGTGCCCTTTATGCCCCTGGGCGCGCGGTCGTATGACATCCATATCGGGCCGGACGCCCTGGACCGGCTGGGCGCGTACCTCGCGTCGGACCACGCCCCGAAGGGGCTGGTGGGTCTGGTGACGGACGCCCACGTGGCGCCGCTGTATGCGGACGCCGTGCTGGACCGCGTGCGCGCGGCGGGGAAGGCCTGCGTGGTCCACACGCTCCCGGCGGGGGAGGAGAGCAAGCGGCTGGACCGGGTGGGGGAGATTTGCGGCGCCTTTCTGGAGGCGGGCATGGACCGCGCCGGGCTGGTCGTCGCCCTGGGCGGCGGGGTCACGGGCGACATTGCGGGCTTCGCCGCGTCGGTCTTCATGCGCGGCGTCCCCTTCGTGCAGATTCCCACCACCATCGTGGCGCAGGTGGACTCGAGCGTCGGCGGCAAGACCGGCGTGAACCACCCGCTGGGCAAGAACACCATCGGCGCGTTCCACCAGCCGGACGGCGTGTTCATTGACCTGGCCATGCTGTCCACCCTGCCGGACCGCGAACTGCGGGCGGGCATGGCGGAGGTCATCAAGCACGGCGTCATCGCGGACGCCGACCTCTTCGCGTACCTGGAGGAGAACGCCGCGCGGATCCTCGCGAAGGACCTGGACGCCCTGCGCGTGCCCGTGGTCCGGTCGTGCGAGATCAAGGCCGCCGTGGTCGCCGCGGACGAGCGGGAGCAGGGCCTGCGCGCCAACCTGAACTACGGCCACACCTTCGGCCACGCCATCGAGACCGCCAGCGGCTACGCCCGCTTCCTCCACGGCGAGGCCGTGGCCCTGGGCATGTGCGCCGCCGGGGAGCTGGGCCGCCTGCTGGGGCTGGTGGACGCGGCCTTCGCCGAGCGGCAGCGCGCCTGCTGCGCGGCCTTCGGCCTGCCGGTGCGCTGGCCCGAGATGCCGCTGGAGGAGACGCTGGCGGCCATGAAGCACGACAAGAAGGCCCGCGCGGGCACGCTGAAGTTCATCGTGCCGGCGGGCATGGGCATGGTCGTCCACCGGACGGACATCCCCCCGGAGCTGGCGCGCGCGGCCCTGGAGACGCTGTTGTAGGCGCGGGACGGCAAACCACGGAGACCCCCGATGCTGTTTGGCGGAGAAAACGCGGAAAGCTACTACGACGAGGGCCTCACGGCGGCCATGAAGGGCGACTTCGAGAAGGCCGTCGCCCATTTCCAGAAGGCCACCACCCTGGACGGCGCCCTCGCGGCGGCGTGGTACCAGCTCGGGCGCTGCTGGCTCCGGCTGGGCCGCGTGCCCGAGGCCGTCTCCGCCCTGGAGCGCGCCCTCACCATCACCCCCAAAATGGCCCTCGCCCGCGTGGAGCTGGGCTACGCCTTCCTCAAGTCCGGGCTCCACGAGCGCGCCTCCGCCGCCTTCGCCGCCGTCCTCGACGAGAGGCCCGACACGCCCCGCGCCGCCCTCGGCCTCGGCTACATCGCCTTCCAGCAGCGGCACTGGGACACCGCCTTCGGCCTCGCCGAGCGGGTGGCCGCGGCGGGCGCCGAGCCCTTCGAGGCCCATTACCTCGCCGGGCGCGCCGCCCACGCCATGAAGCTGGACCAGGCGGCGTCGAACCATCTGTACACGGCGGACGCGCAGCTCGACAAGCTGATCGAGACGAACCCCGACGCGCCGGAGGGCTACTTCCTGCGCGGCCAGATCTACACCCTCACGGGCGACCTCGCCCGCGCCCTCGAGAACTACGCCGAGGCCGAGCGCTGCATGGAGCCCGGCCGCCGGTGCCGGGTCTACAACGAGGAGTTTGACCTCGTCGACATCCTCGCCGGACAGGGCTGGTGCCACCGGAAAATGGGCAGCCCCGACGGCGCCCGCGCCGCCGCGGAGCGCATCCTGGAGCTGAAACCCGGCAGCCAGCGCGCCAAATGGCTCCTCGGCGAGGCGGGCGGCGACGCGGAAAGGGACCGGCCGTGAGCGACCTCAACATGCAGCTCGTCCGCGAGTTCTTCGAACTGAACCGCTTCTACGTGCTGCCCCACTGGCGCCACGAGGAGCTGTCCGAATCCCCCGAGAACACCTCCCTCCTCTTCGTGGAGCAGTCGCACCCCGAGGCGGCGGTCACGCCGGACTTCGTGCTCCAGCCGGGGCAGGTGGCCGCGTTCCGCCGCGCCGTGGTCGAGGTGCGCGCGTGGCACGGCGACCGCTTCTACGCGTCCGTCGTCGAGTCGAACCCCATCCTGGGACGCGTGGCGTCGCCCGAGGTGCGCGCGCTGGCCGAGAACGTCTTCGGCGCCCCCGACTTCCAGACCGTGCTGGTCATCTCCGAGCTGTCCGCCTCGCCCAAGCCCCGCCAGCGCGCCGTCGAGCTGCTCCAGGGCTACGGCATGGACCACGTCGCCGAGTTCCCCATGATCCTCGGCGAGATCCTCAACCGCCTCAGCGTGCAGGGGAACTACGCCCCCTCGCAGACCCTCCAGACCATGCGCCTGCTCAAGCGCTACCACTTCATCCGCCGGCAGCAGATGGAGTTCCTTTTCCCCATGGCCCCGCAGAACGAATGGCCCGTCCGCCCCTCCGCCGCCGACGCGGAGGAGGAGGCGGAATAGCGGGGGGGAACCGGCCGCGCCCGGCCCGGCCGTGCTATACTCAAAAAGGGCGCGGCGCCCCCACAACGCGAGGAGGACACAAGACATGCTGAAGGACCGCATGGTGCGCGTGAAGCTGCTGAAACACTACCGCGAGCAGCGGGCCCTGTCCTATGTCGGCAGGGTCAAGACCCAGAGCGAGGGGTGGATCGTCCTGGAGGCGAAGGGCGTGATGGTCGGGCGCAACCTCCCCGGGGGCGCTCAGGTGGACGCCCAGGCCGCCCCCGTCCTCGTGCCCCGGGACAACATCGAGAGCATCGCCGTGCTCCCCGACACCTTCGACCTCAACGCCATCCAGGTCGCCATCGAGGGGCAGCAGATCCGGCTCGTGGTCAAGGGCGGCGCGGACTGCCTGCTCGGCGAGATGGGCGAGGGCTAGGCCGCGGTCACACCAGGCGCGCCCGGATGACCTCGTCCAGGTCGTACACCCCCTCCACCTCGTGCCCCGGCGGCACGACCAGATAGTCGGCCTCCGGCCAGTCGCCCGAGAGCAGCCCCTCCAGCAGGCGGAGGCTCCCCGCGATGCGGCGCAGCTCCTTGCCCTCGCCCGCCGCCAGGGCCTCCACCCGCTCGAACACCCCCGCGCAGCGCGTCTCGGGCACGTCAATGAACCACACCGAGCCGCTGTCATGGGTGACGTTCATGGTCTCGTAGATGTACTTCGCGTTCTCCTCGCCGTAGATCTCGACCAGCTTGGCCAGGTCCGGCGTGGACCCGGTCCACTCGCGCGTCGAGGCGTCGGAGAACACCGACGCGCCCCGCTCGGAATAGCCCGTGCTCGCCCAGGTCTGGCTCGGGTTGTCGGCGAAATGCTCCTTGAACGCCTCCTTCGACCCGAGGAAGAGCGTCGTGCAGTCGTGGGCCCGGGGAATCACCAGCGGGAACCGGCGCGCGCGCAGGCCCAGGGTGGCATTGCCGCAGAGGCCGTAGCCCAGGAGCACGGCGTCATAGGGGATTTCCCCGGCGGCGACGGCGTCAATCTGTCCCTGGAGCAGTTCCCGGAGCCGTCCCGGCACATTGTGCTCGCCCTTCTCCGTGAAGACGGGGTCCACCGTGTGCGGCGTCCGGAAAAGGCAGTAGCCCACCTCGCGGGTGAGCACGTCGCAGGCCAGCAGCTTGAACCGCATGGCGGGCCGCCTAGTCGCGCGGCGCCGGGTCGGGCGAGAGGAGGCCGCGCTTGTCGTCCACGTCCTTGAACGCCTCCGCCGTCTCCAGGGGCTCCTTCTGCTCCTCGATCACCGGCCACCCCGCGCACAGCTCGCGGTTCAGGTCAATGTACTCCCGCCACTTCTCCGGCACCTCGTCCTCCGAGAAGATGGCGTGGACCGGGCACGCGTCCACGCAGACGCCGCAGTCAATGCACTCCGCCGGATTGATGGCCAGCATGTTGGCCCCCTCGTGGAAGCAGGCCACGGGGCAGACCACCACGCACTCCGTGTATTTGCACTTGATGCAGGGCTCGCAGACGACAAAGGCCATGGCCGGGGGTACTCCCTGGGTTTCCGCGCCGGACATGATCCGCCCCGGCGCGGCGTTACGGATTGTATCCCAAACGCGGAAACCCGTCAAAATATTCGCGCGGACCCCGGCCGACTTGAAACGGAAACGCGCAGGGTATATAACCAACGCGCGGGCCCACCGGCGCCGGGTGCCGGCGAACGGCCCGCGTTGGGATCGTGAGCATGAAAAACCTTGAGCTGGACAAAGGGCGGATCGCGGCATTCTGCCGGAAATGGGACGTTGAGGAGATGTCCCTTTTCGGGTCCGTGCTGCGGGATGATTTTCACCCGGAAAGCGACGTTGACGTGCTGGTCTCGTTTGCGCCCGGCGCGGTCCGCACCCTTTTCGACCTGGTGCGCATGCGGGACGAGCTGGCCGTGCTTCTCGAAAGGCCGGTGGACATCGTCAGCCGCCGCGGACTTGAGGCTGCGGGCAACCCCCTTCGGCGGGAGTCCATTCTGTCGTCTGCGGAGCTGGTGTATGGACCGTGACCGGACCTACCTGCTGGACATTCTCGAGGCGGCTCGGCTGGCCGTCCGCTATTTGGAGGGCGTTTCCCTGGAGAGATTTGTCTCCGACACGCAGCTTCAAGATGCTGTCGCGCGCCGTCTGGAAATCATGGGGGAGGCGGCCAGAAGAATGTCTGACCGGACACGATCCGCCCACCCCGGCCTTCCCTGGCGGGAAATGGTTGGACTCCGCAATCTTCTCATTCACGAGTAGGGCGCCGTGGACATGACGCTTGTGTGGCAGACCGTGAATGCCGAACTTCCGGAACTCATCTTGAAACTTGAGGGCATCACGGGGAGCTGAGGAGTGGTCAGACTACTCCAGCGCCTGGACGGGGTCGAGGCAGTACTCGGTGATCTTCTCGATGAAGGGGAGGCCGTGCTCCAGGTCCAGGGCGCGGTGGTCGGCCACAATGGTCAGGGGGAGGATGCTGCGCACGACGACGCGCTCCTCGCCGTCCACCAGGCGCGCCACGGGCTGCCTGCGGATGGACCCCAGGCCGATGGCCGTGGTCTGGGGCTCGATCAGGTCAAGCAGGGGCACGGAGATGGGGCAGTCGCGCGGCGTGGTGCTGCCGATGTTTGAAACGAGCACCGTCGCGCTGAAGAGGTTTTCCGGCGTGAGCCGCTCCTCCGGCGGCGTGGCCTCCCACCGGCGTTTCTCCTCCGGGGACACGCTGGGCAGGCGCCTGGGGCCGATGAAGTTGGCGTAGATCCGCCAGAGCACGCGCACGTCGCACATCAGCAACCGCCGCACCGTGTCGCCCACCGCCGCCTTGCGCAGCAGCAGGTCCACATTCGTGTTCGCCGCCCGCCGCGCCAGGTCCTCCATGGCCGAGCAGACGGCCGCCAGGGATTTCGCCGCCACGTCGCGCACCACCGGCGTGATCATGCGGCTGTCGGTGGAGCGGAAGGGCACCGCGATGTTCACCTCCTCGAAGCAGGTGATGGACCCGACCGAGGCCAGGGGGCTGTACGAGATGTGGGCGTTCAGGTCCGGGGCGAAGCGCAGGGCGTTGGCGATCAGCTTCAGCAGCACCGCGTTCAGGGTGAGACGCACCCCCGTGTACGCGGGGTTCTCCTTCGCGCGCCGCAGCCAGTCCAGCACCGCGTCCACGTCCAGGTCGAGCTGCACCGCCGCATGGGGGGCCTCGCGCCACCCCTCCAGCGTCTTGTTCGCCACCACGCGGCGCTGGATGTCAAACAGTTTCTTCTTCGTTGTGCGGGAGGGAACGAATTTCATGGATGCTCCTTGCCGGATTCCGGTATGGGGCGGCCCCCCCTTTGACGGGCCAAATCATAGCATGATCCGGTCGCCGCGTTCACCGTGGGCGGAAACGCGGAGCCCGCAGCCGGGGGGCTGCGGGCTCCGAAAAACGGGCCGGAGGGGTTGCCCTACTGCGCCGGGGCGGGCGCGGGTGCGGGCGCCGGGGCGGCCCCGCCGGGGGCGGCGGTGGCGGCGGCGGCCTGCTCCTGCATGGCCTGCTCGTAGCGGATCTTGGCCACCTTGGCCTCCTCCTTCTTCGAGGCGGAGAGCTGGACCAGCTTGTCCTTGTCCTCCTTCACGCTCTGGCGCTCGTCGTCCGGGATCACGCTGACGATGGTCGGCACCGTGTCGTACTTGGCGATGGCGTCGTCGAAGCGGTTGGAGTCCTTGGCCCGGTCGCCCTCGTCGATCGCCGCGCTGGCCGTGTCCAGAATGTCGCTGATCACGTCCTGGATGGACTTGCGCAGGCGGCGGACGTTTTCCTTCGCCGTGTTGGACTGCTCGCGGAACTCGTCGTCCACGGCCTCGAAGAAGCCGATGGCCTGGCGGTACGTCTTGATGGCGTTGGCGAAGTCCTTCCGGTCGCGGAAGTTGTCGGCCTCGGCGCGGATCTTCTCGCCGTTCGCGATGATGTTGATGGTCGTCTCCAGCCGCTCGTTGCGCGCGACGATCGCCTTGTTGGTCTCCTCGATCAGCGTGGCCACCTCGGCGTTCGTCCGGTCAAAGTCGAGGCCCCGCTCGAAGGCGTTCAGCGCGTTCGGAAGGTCCGTGTCCTCCGCGCCCGGCTTGCCCGCCTTGTCGAGGAAGACGCGGCCCTCGGTGATGAAGTGCGCCGAGAGCTTCTTCCCCACGTCCGCGCGGCCGGGGCCGCCCAGGCTGTAGGCCTTCTGCCACTCGAGGACGCCGCGCTCGCGGGCCTCGCGCGAGGCGTGCGCGTAGAAGATGTCGCCCACGCGCACGTAGCTCTCCGGAATCCGCGGGTTCACCTTCTCGAAGTTCTCGTAGATCTGCTGCGCCAGGCGCACACTGTCCTTGACCGACACGAGGAACTCGATCTCGCCGACAAAGTACCACGTGAGCGCGCGGTCCGACGGCCGCGGCAGCGGCGACGGGCACACCGAGTCCGTGTTCAGCACCGTGTTCCACACGTCGGCCACCGCCTCCACGCTCCGCGTGAAGTACGCCGGGCCGCCCTGCCGCAGGAAGCCCTGGTACCCCTGGCCGAGCTGGTAGTCGTGCTTGATCATGGCCTTGTCCTGCGCCATGAAGGACTGCCGGGACCGGAAGTAGGCCTGGGCGTCGCACAGGAACTGGAGCTTGCCCGTGGTCGGGCTGAAGCTGTACCCGTCAATGTTCTTCTCGATGTCGGCCACGATCCGCTGGCGGAGGGCCCTGTCCTCCTCCGTGAACGCGAAGCCGAAGGGGAGCATGGCGTTCGCCGTGAGCGAGCCCAGCAGCCCCATGCGGTACGCGAAGTACGGCGTCGGCCCGTACTTGCGCGCCGCCCGCAGCAGCGCGATCTCGTTGGCGATGGCCTCCACCACCTCGGACTCGCTGCCCAGCGGCACCCCGTCCCCGAGCTTCCGGTAGCCGTCGCGCGCCCCCGCGAGCACGTCCTTCTCGAAGTTCGGGCCCACCGCGCCCCCGGGGCGGAACACATCGGAGTAGTCGCCCTTGAGCATCTGCATGGCCATCGCGCCCACGGCCTGCATGGACTTGGTCTCCCAGGCCCGCGCGGGCGCCGGAAGCAGCAGGGGGAGGGCGAGGACGACGGCGAGGGTCGCGGCCAGACGTTGCGTTACCGGTTTCATGGCTATCCTCATTTCCTGTGTTTCGCCGGAAATCCGGCCCGTGGGCGCACCCGCCGGGGGGGTCGCGGTCACGCGCCGCCCCCGCGGCGTCCAGAATGCACACACTGCCACGCTTGAAAAACTAGCACAACACCCCCCAAAGTGTCAATAGATTTCCCCCGGCTTTTTTTCGGCCCGCCCGGGCACGGCCTACTTGTAGTGGCGGATCAGGGCGTCCACAAACGCCGCGGCGAAGGCCTCGCGCCACGCCGGGTCGGCCAGCGCCGCCTGGTCCGGCGCGTTCAGCATGTTGGCCGCCTCGATCAGCACCTTGGTGGGGACGCAGCAGTTGCGCAGCACGGCGGGCACGTAGGCCCGGCCGCCGCGCTGGCGGATCACGTTGCGCACCGGGCTGCCCGCCGAGTGCACCTTGATGGGCGTGCGGCTGTCGCGCAGCGCCCGCAGGAACGTCTCGGCGAAGTCGCGCGAGAGCGCCTCGTCCTTGCGCCGCTGCGACCCCGTGCAGGTCGCCGTGCGCGCGCCGCTGGACTCCTTGTAGCGGTGGTACAGGCTGCCCGCCGGGGTTTCCGAGTCCCGCCGGTAGTCCGCCCCCGGCACATACACCATCGTGCCCCGCACTGAGTCGTTGTAGATCGCGTCGCAGTGCACCGACGCGAAGATGACCTTCCGCTCGGGCACCCCCGCCTCCCGCGCGCGCCGGTACAGGTCGTTTGCCAGGTACCACCGCAGGTTGGCCGACACCTTCGCGTCGTCGATCCGGTAGTTCGGCGTCACCAGCACCACCTCGTCGTCGTCGTGCGTGAAGCGCCGCGCATCGCTCTCCCGGTGCTTCTGGCTGGGGTCCAGCACCGTCATGTGCACCTTCGCCCGCGTCTGCGACTCCAGCAGCCGCTTGATCCGGCACGCGATGTCGTAGTTCAGCTCGTCCTCGTACAGCCCCAGCTTGGCCACCGCCGCGCCCTGGTCGCGCCCGCCGTGCCCCGGGTCCAGGATCACCACCACGCCCTCCAGCCCGCTCGACGTGACCTTCTCCGACCGCACGCGCTCGAGTTCCGCGCGCACCGCCTCGTAGTTGCCCCGCTGCGCCGAGCCCGCCGGCTGGTACGGGTCCGAAAGCATCTCCAGGGGGATGCGCACCCGCTGGCCCGCGCACGCCTTCCGCGCGTCGCGGATCCCGCTGCGCTTCTGGATCGTCCCGCACGCCTCCAGGATGTCCGCGTTCTCGTAGTAGTCCGTGAACCGCGCCACCGTCCGGTAAAGCGTCTCCCCCTTCTGCAGCCGGTACTCCGCGTAGGGCCCCTGGCGGTCCTCGCCGTACTGGAGCACCCCGTCGGCCGCCGGCGGCGGCACCGACCCCGCCGCCTCGGGCAGCGGCTCGGGCGGCTCATGCCCCGGGGACGGCGTCCGCATCGCGGGCAGCAAAAGCTCCCGCGGCACCAGCACCCGCTGCCCCCGCGCCAGCGGGCTGTCCGGCGTGATCTCCGCGTGCGTCGTGCGCATCCGCGCCACCAGCGCCGCGTCCCCCGTCAGCCATTCCGAAAGCGCCGCCAGCGACTCCGTCCCCGACGCCCCGTCGTAGGTCACCGTGTGCCACCACCCGTCCCCATCCACATAGTCCGAGGGAAACAGCGCCTCCAGCATCCGCCGCCGCGCCGCGTCGCTCACCCGACCCGAGGGGATTGCCACCATCTGGCGGTTCCGGTACTGCTTCCAGTCCTCCGTCGAGGAAAGGTACCGCCTCAGAAACGCCTCCAGCTGCGCGTCGCCGCGCGGCAGCGAGGCTTCAAGGTAGAGAATGCGCGCCGACCGCAGCGCCGCCGACACCCCGGCGTCGAGTTCCTTGCGGACGATCGTGTCTGCCCAGGCCCCCCCGGCGAGAAGCGCCCCCAGCGCCAGCATTCCCGCGATGTGCCTCGGCAGATAGGCTTTCAACCCGGCGGACTCCTCATGATCTTGCGTGACCGGCGGCACCGCAGCCGCCGCGCACCACACAATATAGCACGGGGTCCGGGAAAAATACAATATGTAGGGTAAGAAAATTGACAGTCTGTCAACAAATCCAACCCGTGGGGGTCGGCCGCCGCGCCACGCAGAATGGACGGGGGAAAACTACTCCCGCGCCCGGTCCATACGCGCCGCCCAGTCGCGGAGAAAAGCGGCCCGCCAGCGGTTGACGGTCTTGGCCCCGGGATAGCGCCCCTCGGCCAGCGCCGGGTCCGGCGAATCCGTCCAATACCGCGGACCGTGGTCCGTGGCCGGGAAACTGCCGCCCCAGTGCGGCCCCGCCGGGTCGTCGGGATCCCCCGCGAGGAGGTACAGGAGCGACGGCGTGTCGCCCATCTTGATGTGGTCCATTTTGCCCACGAGGAAATCGCCCAGGGCGCCGTGGCCCCGCGCGTGGGCGTCCAGAAAGGCCCGGTTCTCCAGGTCGCCCGCCTGGTCGCCGCCGACGTACATGCCCCGGAAGGTGCTGTCGGACTCGACCCACCACAGGCCGGGGTGCTGACGGAAGAGGTAGTCCCGCGCGGCGCGGTCCTGGCTGGTGTTCCAAGAGCCGATGGAGACGATGCGAATCCGGTCCGCGATGTCGGGGGCGTCGTGGACCGCCTGGGCCACGTCGGTGATGGACCCCCACACGAGCACCCACAGCGGGCGCGGGTCTTCGGCGCGGGCACGCTCCACCAGCAGCTGGGACCCGTCGGTCGGTGCGCTGAACCCCTCCGGAGGCGCGGGGTCCACCGCGCCCTGCCGCACCAGCGCGCGCAGGGCGTCTGGCGCGGGGTAGCGGGGGCAGTGCCGCCGCAGGCGGGGGTAGTCCTCCGCGTAGGCGGCGATCACCTCGTGCCAGTGGGCGGCGCGGCCCTCCCCCGGCGGCGACGCCACCAGCCCCTCGATGTCGAGCTCGTCGGCGTAGAAGAGCAGGTGGACCGCCGACTGGAAGTCGTCCGGGTCGGATCCGCCAATGTCCGACGAGACCAGCACGCGGGGCCGCTCCCCGGCCAGCGCGCCGCCGCCGGGTTCGGGGCCGGCGGCGCAGGCGCGGCAGAACATGCCCGAACACAGGAGGAGCGCGGCGGCGGCCAGCAGGCCGCCCGGAATCCGGCGCGCGGGCGAGCTCACGGGGTCCTCCAGTCGGTCTTCTCGAAGGCGGCCAGCCGCGCCTCGAGCGCCGCCACCGTCTCCGGGTGCGCGTCCGCGAGATTGTTCCGCTCGCCCGGGTCCTCGCGCAGGTTGAACAGCAGCGCGCCGTGCTCCAGCGGCTCGCCGTAGACCTTGCCCTTGAACGGCCGTTTGTACTTCCAGTCGCCCCGCCGCACCGCCTGCAGGTCGTCCGCGAGGAAGTAGAAGAACTCCCGCTCCGGCGGCGGCGTCTCCTCCAGCAGCAGCGGCGTGAGGTCGCGCCCGTCCAGCGTGACCCCCTCCGGCAGGTCTACCCCCGCCAGCGCGGCGAAGGTCGGCAGCAGGTCCAGGGTCGAGGCGAAGGCCGGCTCCACCCGCGGCGTCAGCCGCCCCGGCCAGTAAAAGATGCCCGGCTCCCGCATGCCCCCCTCGAAGGTGGTGCCCTTCTGCCCCCGCAGCGGCCCCGGGCTGCCCCCGTGCTCCTTGTAATGCGTCCACGGGCCGTTGTCGCTTGTGAAGACCACCAGCGTGTGTTTGGCCACCCCCGCCGCCGCCAGCGCGTCCACGATCCGCCCCACGCTCCAGTCAATCTCCTCGATCACGTCCCCGTAGGCCCCGCCCGCCGACTTCCCCCGGAACGCCTCCCCGCAGTGGATCGGCACATGCGGCATGCTGTGCGGCACATACAGGAAAAACGGCCCGTCCTTTGACCGCTCAATGAACGCCACCGCCTCCTCCGTGTACCGCCGCGTCAGCGCCGTCTGGTCCGCCGGCTGCTCCACGATCTTCCCGTTCCGCATCAGCGGCAGCGGCGGGTCCCCCCGCTGGTTTTTTTCCATGTCGTTGCTGTACGGCAGCCCGAAGTAGTAGTCAAACCCGTGGTTCATCGGCAGAAACGGCGGCAGATGCCCCAGATGCCACTTCCCGATGCACGCCGTCGCGTAGCCCCGCCCCTTCAGCACCTCCGCAATCGTCCGCTCGCTTTCGGGCAGCCCGTTCTCCGACTGCGGAAACAGCACCCGCGTGATCCCCGAACGCACCGGATACCGCCCCGTCAGCAGCGCCGCCCGCGACGGCGAGCACACCGGCGCCGCGCTGCAGAAATCCGTGAACCGCACCCCCGCCGCCGCCAGCGCGTCCAGACGCGGCGTCTTGATCTGGCCGTTCCCATAGCATCCCAGGTCCCCGTAGCCCAGGTCGTCGCAGAACACCACCACGAAATTCCGCGGGCGTCCCCCCGCCGCCGCCGCCCCCCGCGACGCCAGCACCCCG
>ERZ795031.660-NODE-660-length-41281-cov-5.547834_pt1 | contig 41281 bp, 38 predicted proteins | sample MGYA00375123_ERZ795031 | MGnify/ENA primary metagenome ERZ795031 (study PRJEB30166, sample SAMN05720159) | activated sludge metagenome | isolation source: anaerobic digester from wastewater treatment plant | place: USA | collected 2015-04-21 ...
TATAGATGCGGACGGGAACGTGTTAAGCGAAATGGAACGATTGAGGAGGCTTGGTTTATGAGCAGTAATAAGCAAATTAGAGTTGCTGTTGTTTTCGATGAGGTCAATATGGATGAACACAGAAAAAAGATGGTTGATAGTGTTTGTCATGCACTCAGCAAGTATTATGAAGTACAAGAACTAGCTTTTGGAGAGCACTTTATGACTGAAATTAAGCACTTTGATGCTGCATTCAATTTATCGACAGCGTACAACCAGATTCACGTTCCAGCTATTCTGGAACTATTTGGAATTCCGTATACGGGTTCCGGACCACTTGCTCATGCTCTATGCATCGATAAATCTGTAACGAAGGCCGTGTTGAAAAGCTATAATATTCCGACACCAGAGTATGTCTTAGTGCCACAAGGCTGTAAGGTACCCGAAATAGATTTTTTTCCTGCAATAGTTAAACCCGTTAGGGAGGGTAGCGCAAAAGGTATAGAACCTGATTCCGTAGTAAACGACTTAGTTCATCTAAAGAAAGCCGTCAACAGAATTCACGAAGATTTCGGTGAACCTGCGCTAGTTGAGAGGTTCATAGATGGAGTCGAATTAAGCGTCGGTATTCTCAACAATGAGATACTGCCTATACTCGAGATAGATTTTTCTACTCTTCCAGAAGAGCTTGAAAAATTCTATTCATTCAGAGTTAAGACGTTCTACGGTGATCAGACAAATTACATATGCCCTGCACGGATAAGTGGTGAGATGAAGGAAAAAATAGAAAAATTCGCCTTGAAAGCCTTCAATTCTCTGGGTCTTAAAAACTATGCAAGAATGGATCTGAGAGTGCAAGGCAACGATATATTTTTCTTGGAAGTCAATTCGCTTCCTATGTTAACACCCGATTATTCGGATATAGTAAAAATGGCGAGTGCCGCTGGATACAGTTATGAAGATCTCATACTTAAAATAATGCGCGGTACACTCGATGCAGTCAACTTATAAGTCACTGTTCAATTCTAAAATTCGTATCTTAAACTAGCACCAACAGCGTATTGTTCAAAATTGACAATTTTAGAGAAAACTTCGATGTTTTTCCAGTCTATTTCAGCATAGAGGATGTGATATATTGCATCCTCTGTTTTTTCTGCACTTGTCGGTGTAGAACCGTTAGTGCTGCTTACATTATTTGTCCAACCATCCCAGAACCATCTCCATCTTACTACGCCGCCATCGTTTACTTGACCTTTGACGAGGTAATCGTACTCTAAGGAATACTGTAAGTCGATTCCTCCTATTTGACCTTGCATGCCAAGAGCAGTTATCGTTGCATCTGGTCCATAGGCAAAGCCTAGTGGGTAATCCATGAGGTACCTTGCACCAGGATAATTGTTGATTTTGAATTTTCTGATATTGAATCTTAGATACGGTAAGTAGTTCGTTGTGTACATCCATTGGCTTGTGAAGGAACGTTCCGCCCAAATGTTGAAATCTGCTCCAAAACTCTGAGATATTCCCAGATTGTAACCGTAAGCTGTGGGCTTGTAATTACTTCCTCCTTCCGTACTGGGTGTTTCAAAATCGTCTAATGCAAATTCACCGTACAATTTCGTTCCACCGTACGTTAAATCAAAATCAGCACTGCCTATTACGTTACTGTATCCAGTACCGAAGGTATTGTGATAGATGAGTGCCGGGCTGAGATCTAATATATCTGGGAACCTCCCACCAACGAGGTTGAGCTCGCCTACGCCGATTCTGTAATCCGCAGCAAAGATGTTACCATAGAAATCAAGTCTGTGTGCAAAGATGTTTTTTGCAGGTAAATTGTATGGTCCTCTTGCATCGCTTTGATTATCTGCAAAGTTTTGCTGTATTTGTAGTTCACCATCGCAGAGTTCTACATTTGAAGTAATTGCGTGGAACGTGAATATCGTATTTGGAAATTTTATTGAAAGCGTCAAATTATCCAGCGACGTTGTTGGCGATATCGTTACGGGATATTTTGCGTTTCCCCACTTTATTGGATTACGACCTATAGACGCATAAACCTTTGGAGTTGCATAATACAAGTAGGCGTACTCTGGGAAATTGATATCAAAATATGTATCTGTAACAAAATTGTTCATGGTGTCAAGCTTGATGAGTCTTGCTCTGTATTCCTGCTCCACTGGTACTGCCATGAAGAGTGTGAATCCATCTATTTTGTAGTTGAAGGCAAATTCTAAGAACGATGGAAGCTCATCTTGCAAATAGAACGTAGGATTTGCAGGACTTGTAGGGTAGTACCAACCTGCTGGACCTCCATAGATTTTAGGCTGGACAAATGTGTCTTCCCACTGGGCTATGTAAAACGTGGGTACGAATTTTATCGTAAATTCTTTGTTAGCACCGCCACTACTTTCATCGCCAGTTCCAACCCATTCCGAAGGAATGGGTGTTACCCCAACGTTTTGATCTCCAATGGAGTAATAGACTAAGTTTGCATGCAAAGAGACCGAGATAAGTATCAAGACAATCAATAGAACTTTTGTTTCCAACCGGTGGTTAAATTCTCCTGAACGCATCTAATACTGCCTCCGCTATCGATTTTTCAAAGTTTCCATCCATTATTGCAGTTCCTATGATACTTTCTTCGATGTTGTTGTATTGCTTTGTGATGTGGACTAATACATACTTTTTGCCTACGAAATAAACTTCGGCAAAGTCGTCGAAGGAAAGTGCAAAATCATGTACATCGGCAAGTGCGTTCAAAACAGCATTCCCAACAATCTTCGGTACATTTCTGCTTGTCTTTGGCCCTGAAAACTCGCCATAAAGTTCCTCTTCTCCATGTTCTATAGTCACATTTACTCTCACATTTCTTTCATCGACATTTTCTATCTTTAAGTTGGTGAGTTGATATGGTAGTATCTTCTCAGTCCTAGTATCACTTTCAACTTGTGCAATAGAGATGATCTTCCTGTCTAATCTTACCCCGGTACTTGCAAGGATGACAGTTTCTATGTCTCTAACTATCTGTTTTGGACTCTTATCACTCGACGTAATGACGTGTATTTCGTTTAGTCCAGAACTGTCCCCTACAACTTTTACGGCTTTTACACCTGGAACGCGGGATATTAACTCTTCTATCTTCATGGCTTCTAAGGTAGGCATACAATCTTCCCCCCAATGTTCGAAAATTGTTATTCCTCTTGATTACCTTTATTATATCACTTCCAAATGTTTTTCCAAAAGAATTTTTGAGAATTTGTCAAAAGTAATATATAAATATATAATTGTATAGTGAGTGTATGGTTCAAAGAGATAAGATTTTTGAGAAATTTAAAAGGATTCGAAAGGGAGGGGCGTATGGGAAAGCTTCTTTATGGTACTGCATACGATGGTAAAGTGAGATTTTCCGCTATAGACTCAAAAGATTTAGTAATGGAAGCAAGAGAGAGACATAAGCTCAGTTATCTTCCCTCTGTGGTATTGGGCAGACTTATCACCGGAGCTGCATTGACTGTTCCTTGGCTTGGTGAGGGCGAGACTATCACGTTCATAATTTCTGGAGACGGACCCGCAGGAAATGTAACTGCTCAAGCATCTTCAGAAGGCACAGTTAGGGGATACATATCGAATACCTCATTTGAATTGAAACCAAACTCTTTTGGGAAATTCGATGTCAAGGGTGCAGTAGGGAAAGGTGATCTCACCGTCGTAAGGGATATTGGCTTGAAAACACCCTATACTTCTAAGGTGCCTTTGATATCCGGTGAGATAGCCGAAGATATTGCCTATTATTACACGAAATCGGAGCAAATTCCTTCCGCATTTGCAATCGGGGTGCTCATGGATCAACATGGAATTGAAGAGGCAGGCGGAGTTGCAGTTCAGATTCTTGATAGGACTATATCTTCTGAAGTATTGGATTCTTTAGAACGAAATTTCACACACCTATCGATAACCACTCTGATGAAAGAGAAGAGTATGGAAGATATTTTGACTTATCTTTTGGCAACTAACGATATATTATACGAAACAATGGATGTGGTCTTTAAATGCAATTGCAGTAAAGAGAAGGCGTTACAATCGCTTAATGTGCTTTCATTGGATGATCTTGTTCACCTAATTGGTGAAGGCGGTGCGGAAGTGACGTGCAATTGGTGTAGTAGTAAGTACTACTTTAGTAAAGAAGAGGTAGAAAATGTCCTACACGTAAAACAATCGTCAAAAGAAAGCTGAACCATTTCTAAATCCATTTCTAAATCCATTATCGCCACTTCAAGGTTTCTTCAAGAATTTCTCGAGCTTTCTTCTCATTACCATCGAGAAATTCTTTCATTATTGTTCTTACTTGCATTTCAAGTTTCTGCTGGTCGATATTTATTGAATCATACTCGGTCCTCAGTATCTTTGGATGGGTTGTTTGTTTTGGTTCTTCGAATTCGTAAAACAGTTCTTCCTCAAGTTTCTCGCCAGGTATGGCTCCAGTGTACCTTATCTCAATATCGGGTTTGCCCATAAGGTTTGCAAGTGATTTGGCAACTTGTTCAACTGGTATTTGCTTCCCCATGTCGAGTACGTAGAGTTCTCTATTCTTGGAAAAAGCGCCCGCTTGTATTACCAAAGAAACTGCTTCTGGAATACTCATCCAAAAGCGTTTCATGTTCGGGTCAGTTATCGTGATTGGTCCACCCTTTTCTATCTGCTTTTTGAACTTCCACAGTACGCTTCCTCTGCTACCTATTACATTGCCAAACCTAACTATTGAATAGCATGTTTTACAATCTTGCGGAATGGAAAGCAGGTAAAGTTCTGCCAATCTTTTACTTGCACCCATATACGATGTGGGATGAACAGCCTTATCGGTGGAAATGAACACGAACTTCTCACATTCGTACTTGCAAGCCAGTTTTGCTAAGTTCATTGTACCAAGCACGTTCACTCTCAAGGCTTCGTAAAGATTGTTTTGCATGAAAAACACATGCTTGTGTGCCGCTGTGTGAAATACAATATCTGGCTGGTATTGTTTGAAGACTTTTTCCATCAGTTCTACATCGTAAACATCTGCAATCACAGGGCTCAAAGTGATTTCAGAATTCTGTTCCTTGAGCTCATTGTAAATTTCGTATATACTGTTTTCTCCACGGCCTAAAAGTATAACTTCCTGGGGAGAGAATTTTGATATCTGGCGTGCGATTTCTGAACCTATGCTGCCACCTGCACCAGTAATCAGTACCCTTTTTCGCGAGATGTATCGGCTTATGGAATTCAAGTCGACTGTTACCGGTTGCCTACCTACTATATCTTGGATAGAAATCTCACGTAAATCTCCGAGCGTTGGTTCACGGTTGAGAAGCTGGGATAGAGAAGGAACTGTTCTGAGCTTGACCTTTTTTGTATCTACCAGACTTACTATCCTGTTCATCTGCTCGCTCGTTGCAGACGGTATAGCGATAATTAGTTCTTCTAATCCAAACTTTTGAACGTAATCCATTATTCTCTCTAACGGTCCGACAACTCTTATTCCTGCAACAATCTTCCCTATCTTTGAAATGTCGTCATCAAAAAAGACAACTACTTTCCCATACTCAGCTCTTTTTATCTCATTTAGAATGACAACTCCGGCATCACCAGCACCAATTATTCCAATTTGCTTACCGGTAGACCTTCGAATCGTTCTAACAAATTGATAAAAGAGTCGTGCAGACAGCAATAAGAAGAAACTTCCCAAGAATGTCAACGCACCAACGGATCTTGGAAGTACAGCAATCCTCGTAAAATGCAAAACGATCAATGTAAATGCATAACCAAGAAATAGACCTCTCAAGAGCACTATGAGTTCTCTGGGCGTAGCATATCTCCACACAATTTTATATGTGCCGTTCAAAACATTTGCTATTATTGTGAACAATATCAAATACCAAACACCCGGAGAATATTTGTGCATTTCAACAAAGTCCAGACCAAATCTCACAAACAACGAATTCAGGCCAGCTAGCAACAATAGCAAACAATCTATTAAAAACAGGATGTGGTTTCTTTCAAGTCTAAATTGGCTTGTTTTGTTTTGTTCACCCGTTTCTTTCTTCAAATCTCCGGTACACCTCCAGGCACGTATCTTATCTTTCCACCAAGTTTTGAGAACTTTTCAATCACGTTTTCATATCCTCTGAATATGTGCTCAACTTGTGTAACTTCAGTCTCGCCTTCCGCAGCAAATCCCGCGATTACAAGTGCAGCAGTTGCACGTAAGTCGGTACCCATAACTGTTGTACCTTGCAATTTCTCAACTCCATTTATGATTACGGTGTTTTCCTTTATCTTCATGTTGGCTCCCATTCTAACAAGCTCACCAACATGTGCAAATCTGGTTTTGAAAACGTTCTCAGTAACCATACTCGTTCCTTGTGCCAACGATAAGTATACAATAATCTGGGGCTGGAGGTCTGTTGGAAAACCCGGATATGGGAGAACATCTATGTCACATCCTCGCCACTTATTCCATGATTTTATCTCAACAAAGTTCTCCTCCTTTTTCACTACCGCGCCAGCTTTTTCCAACGCTGCCCAGAGTGCATCAAGATGGTCAGTTCTAACGTTTCTTACAATTCCCTCTCCACCAGTCGCCAGAATCCCTATGACATATGTGCCTGCTTCTATTCTATCTGGGATAATCGTGTGCTCACATCCGTGAAGCCTTTTAACACCTTTGATCAAAATCCTGCTTGTACCAGCTCCACTGATGTCTGCACCCATTTCATTTAATAGTGACTGTAAATCTCCAATTTCTGGCTCCATAGCAGCATTTTCTATTACCGTTGTGCCTGGAAGAACAGCAGCTACGGACATTAAATGTTCAGTTGCACCAACACTTGGAAAAGGCAAGTAAACAGTTACGTCTTCGGACTTGTTTCCTCTTCTTGCTAAGATTTCTCCATGGTCATAGTTGACATCGAATCCTAGTTTTTTAAGTCCCTCTATGTGGAAATCAACCGGTCTAACACCAATTGCACACCCGCCGGGGAGCGGGGTACTCGACTCTCCCATCATAACAGCGATGGGGCCAAGCACGTTAAATGAAGCTCTCATCTTTCTAACAAGTTCATATGGAACGTGAGTATGCAATATTGGACCAGAAACCTTTACTGTTCCCGTATCTCTTTCAAATACCACGTTCTTACCAGCAGTTCTGAGGATATCTATCATCGTCTCAACATCTGACAAAACTGGAATTTTATGGAGTACTATTTCTTCATCTGTTAGTAATACCGCAGCCAATATCGGTAATGCAGAGTTCTTCGCACCTGAAATCTCTACCTCACCTTGTAAAACAGATTTTTCTACAATTATAGAGCCCATAAGGATAACTCCCTTCGCAAATTACTATTTTTATCACTCGGTTGTATCACTCGGGTCGTTTTATGAAGAACAGTGTTTATCTGCGCGTTGATTTATACTTGCAAAATATGAGTTACTGAACTGTGCCAATCAATTCTTCGAGGTTTGTTGAATCATCTGGATAGCATGCATATTTTACCGCTGCATTGATATCGTGCAATGCAAGGGCATTTTCTATTCTTTCTTTTACTTTCAGGCTATTCTCATGGTTGATTTCAGTTAAGAGAACGAGGAATTTGTCTTCTGAAGCCCTCCCAACACTATCGAGAGGTACTCTAACGAGTTCTTTCAACAACTTTCCAACTGTTAGCAATGCGTGTTCTCTTTCTATTTGAGCCAACTTCTCGAAATCCTTTATCGTTACTGTCACCAGAGCATACCCAAAGTTTTCTTCAAATGCCTTCTGATGGTAGTATGATATGAGTTTCATCATATGTTCATTTGAATACACGCGCGTTAACGGGTCAATCATCCTTCTAGTTCCTACATCTTTGATAAAATCGTCGAATGCTTCAAACTGCTTTTTTACAATCGAAGAATATTCGTTGAGTAGCAATTCTAGTTCGTCATCTTTCAACTTTAAACTGGATATCTCATCTTCGAGTTCCCTAACTTTTTGAATCAACTCTTCTTTTGTTAAGTCTTCATAGTCCATATTTACTCCCCCTTGTCCGTAGCAGTACCCAAGTGATCTTGGTACTCTTCCAGCAGTACAACACAATTTGAAATCTGTGGTATCTCTGGGTAAAATACGTCGTTTTCGTACTTACCTATCGATAAGTTGTTAGCTTTTAGCAATCTGCCGTATTCGAAATATTCTGATAAATAAACTTTCCCTGACACTTGTACGTTTGGATCCGGAATATCTATCTTTAAGTTGCTGTAATATCCAACCGCACTAACGGATCTAATGGATGTAGACTCTATGGTAACGGGAAATTCGCTCTCCCACCATTTTACAACATATCCAACTTTACCTGTTTTTTTCACAAACCCTATAAGTCTGCCATCTTCAGCATTGATTACAACACCTTTTTTGTTCAAGTTCCTAACGTATAGCCCTTCCAAATCCACGCTTAGCACTTCCAAACCATTTGATTCCTGATTGAAAAGATATACATTTTGAACAACAATTGTATGTGAGAATCTGTCTTCAAGGTAGTTCTTTGCACTGTACATGGGAATGGATACAGAGTATAGTACTGTATGAATTGTTTCGGACAGATAATTGTGCGTGAATACATCAACAACAAATATGGTGAGAAGTATCATAAACGCTATTGCTAATGTATGAGTATTCATTCGACACTCTTCAACCTCGCCAGTATATCCATTTTGTCAAGTACCATTCCAGCGCCTTTTGCTACGCACGTCATTGGGTCCTCGGCACCGTGTACCTCAATACCTGTCTCTTTAGATATCAACTGAGCCATGCCTCTAAGGAGTGATCCGCCACCAGCTATGATAATACCTTTTTCTGTAATATCGGCAACAAGTTCTGGCGGTGTCTTTTCCAAAGTTGATTTCACTGCTTCTACAATTTGCATAGCGGTTGGCCTTATTGCCTCACGTATTTCTCCGCCAGTTAGCACAAGTTTCTTTGGTAGTCCCGATGAAAGTTCTATTCCTACAACCTCCGTTTGGAGTTCATCGAATTCTTTCAGTGGATACACGTTTCCTATCTCTATCTTTATTCTCTCACCAGTTCTAACTCCGATCGTCACTCTATAGACCTCACGGACGTACTGTATAATTGCTTCATCAAACTCATCACCCGCAATACGTATGGAGGACCAAGTAACGATAGAACCAAGAGATATGACGGCAGTCTCAGTGGTACCACCACCTATGTCGATTACCATGTTTCCTTGAGGATCCTCAACAGGCAAACCAGCGCCAAGTGCTGTTGCCATAGGTTCTTCAATTAAGAAGACTTTCTTCGCACCAGCTTCTTTTCCGGCTCTCAGAAGCGCCCGGCTTTCGACTTCAGTAACACCGACTGGCACACCTATTACGACACGTGGTCTGAAAAATGAAAAGCTTTCCTGAGCTCGGCTTATGAAGTACATCAACATTGCTAATGCAACTTCGTAATCGGCAATTACACCATCTTTCAATGGTCTTATGGCTTGAATGAACGATGGTGTTTTACCTATCATCTTCTTGGCTTCAACACCTACTTTTATTATCTCATTATTATCCGCATTTATGGCAATTACGGAAGGTTCATTTATAACTATTCCCTTCCCTCTCACATATACTAGTGTATTAGCGGTACCAAGGTCTATTCCAAGATCCAATCTTCCAAACATCAGTACACTTCCTTTCTCACTATCTTTTCAAATAGTTCAAGTGCCTCTCCTATTTTCTCGAAATTTCGGCCTCCAGCTTGCGCAAATGTCTGACTTCCTCCGCCGCCACCGCCGAGTACTTTCGATACTGACTTTGCTATGTTGCCAGCACTGTAGACGGTAGTAAGGTCTTTCGGCACTTTGACGGTCAGAACTATTTTATCATTTAATTTGGATATTAGTAGTACGATTCCATTTATCCTCTCTGAAATTTCATCTGTCAGTTCTTTAAGGATAGCTGCATCCACATCATTGAGTACCGCAGATAGATATTTAATACCTTCAAAAGTCATTGAATTATTGACAATTTCATTTATATTCACAGATTTCTTCTTTACATCCATAAGTTCTGATTGTAAAGACTTATTGCTTTCCAAAAGTTTTTTGATTTTTTCAACGATTCCATCTTCTGGAACCTCGAGTAATTCTTTGATTTCTGCAACCTTTTCTTCCAAACTTCTAACAAATCCAAGTGAGTTCATGCCAGTTACTGCTTCAATTCTCCTAACACCTGCACTAACGGCACTTTCGGACGTAATTTTGAAGAGTCCAATTTCTCCCGTGTTTGAAACATGCGTTCCACCACATAATTCCTCGCTGAAGTCTGAAACCTTTACTACCCTGACAAAATCGCCGTACTTTTCATCGAATAGTGCCATTGCCCCTTCCTTAACTGCTTCATCGTAGCTTTTAACTTCTGTTACAACCGGGTGGGCTGTCAAAATAATTCTATTGACTATGTCTTCCACTTTCTTGATTTCTTCTCCTGTAAGGGAATTGTAGTGTGTAAAGTCAAATCTTAGCCTCGATGGTTCTACGAGAGATCCAGCTTGTCTCACATGACTCCCCAAAACGTTTCTTAACGCTGCATGAAGTAGATGCGTGGCAGTGTGATTTCTCATAGTTGCCTTGCGCGTCTCTTCGTCAACTTGAGCAATAACCTTGTCACCAACTGATAGCTTTCCAGTGAGCTTACCTCTATGTACGATTACATTTTCAACAGGTGAATACGTGTGCTCTACTTTGAAATTACCAACTGCATTGTAAATATTTCCAATGTCAGCAACCTGTCCACCTTTTTCTGCATAAAATGGCGTTACATCTAAAACTATCTCACACTCGCAATCGTTTGCAGCATCCACAAATGCTTCTTTGACTTTTATTTTTTGAATTGTCGCCTCCGATTTCATTGTATCATAACCTACAAAAATGCTTTCCAAACCTAAATTTTCATAACCACTTCTCTGTGCAAATTCAACCTCACCTTGTGCCTTTCTGGATCTTTCCCTTTGTCCTTGAAGATATCTTTCAAAACTCTTTTCGTCTAGGTCATAACCATTTTCCTGCGCAATATCTCTCAATATGTCGATTGGGAATCCATACGTATCGTACAGTCTGAATGCATCTTCGGATGTTATTTTTCCGTTTGTTGCGATTATCTTCTGAATGAGGTCTAATCCTCTTGAAAGGTTATTTATGAATCTGAGTTCTTCATTTCTAACGATGTTTTCGACAAATGCTTGCTTTTCTACAATTTCCGGATATACTTTGCCCATCTTTTTCACAACGCTATCGACTATTTTGTATAGGAATGGTTCCTTCGCACCGAGTAATGTACCGTGGCGTAATGCCCTTCTGAGTATTCTCCTTACCACGTAACCTCTACCTTCATTTGATGGAAGCACTCCATCAGAAATCATGAACGTCACTGACCTGACATGGTCTGCAATCACTCTTATTGATATGTCTTTATTGGAATCTTGCTTGTATTTCACGTTAAGCACATTTTCAATATTCTCGATGATTGGTATGAACAAATCGGTGTCAAAATTCCAATACACACCTTGCATCATTGCGGATATTCTTTCAAGTCCTGCACCGGTATCGATGTTCTTTCTCGGTAACGGATGCAAATTTCCTTCTTCATCTTGGTAGAATTCTGTGAAAACCAAATTCCATATCTCAATGAAACGTCCATCTGTATTTGCTGGCGTCGGTTCTTCACCCTCCGGTGCCTTTTCTTCTCTCCCAGTATCGTAGAATATCTCTGAACAAGGTCCGCAAGGTCCCGTTGGACCAGCCGGCCCCCAGAAATTGTCATCTTTTCCCAGTCTCAATATCTTGTGAGCTGGTATACCCAAGTTCTCCCAAATACTGAACGAGGCGTCATCATCTTGATAGATGGAGACCCAAAGTTTCTCTTCAGGCATGCCAAGGACTTGTGTAACAAATTCCCAAGCCCACTCGATCGCTTCTTTTTTAAAATAATCCCCGAATGAAAAGTTGCCCAGCATCTCGAAAAATGTATGATGTCGTGGCGTTCTTCCCACGTTTTCTATATCGTTTGTTCTAACACATTTTTGGCAAGTTGTTGCCCTCAAGTAAACTGGATCAACTTTCCCCCAAAATATCGGTTTGAATGGCACCATACCTGCAACTGTGAACATAAGCTGTGGATCATCGGGAATCAAAGAAGCACTTGGTAACCTCTTGTGCCCCTTTTTTTCAAAAAAGCTCAGGTATTCTTCTCTTATCTCCTCACTAGTCATGAATCTCACTTAAAGCACCTCCAATTACTTTGCCATCTACCAATCTAGTTAATTTCAATATTTCCATTATAGTTAATCTCAATAAAAAATCTGAAGAATTATATACATAATTGGTGTTATAAAAAGCAGACCATCTATCCTGTCAAGAATCCCACCATGTCCCGGCATGAGATTGCCTAAGTGTTTTACACCGTAATGTCGTTTTATAGACGATTCAAATAAATCACCGAACGTATCGAATATACCAGTTACTATCGACAAGAAAATTGTGAATGGAAGAGAAAATTTCATATTTGCATTGAAAAACAAGTTTGCAAGATTTTGATAAAGAATGATGTATAAGAACGTGCCAAATATGCCTCCGAAAAATCCTTCCCAACTCTTGTTTGGACTGTAATAACTGTGCAATTTATGTTTCCCACCGGTAGATACACCGAACGCATATGCGAAACTATCGTATGCCCAACTCAATGTAAGAGTAAGCAGCGCTATCGCGGCCCCATAAAGATCGTATATCGGTAAGAAGAACGACAAAAGGAAACTGACATATATCAAAGCAGTTACATAGGCAAAATGTGCTTCGGTTACTGCCTCTTTATCTTTGACTTTTGATAATGTCAAAACGCTTCCCGTTATGTAGAGTGTAGCCAACAGTTCCATAGGATTATCTCTAAAAGCTACACCATACAATACTGGGTAGAGCGTAACTACCGCAGTGTACATCACCACAAGACTCATTCCGTGCTTCTTAATGACGGTGAAAAACAATTCTGAAGCACCTATCATTACTATTGTTGCAACGAGACCAACTAAGCTCGAATATGATACGAAACATAACAGCACAAAAGGCGCAACTACTAACGCACTTATAAGCCTTTGAACAAATTCTTTCTTAGGCGATTGCTGGTTGTTATCTTTATCCATTCCTATTTAACCCCCCGAATCTTCTATCACGGCCTTGGTAGGCTTCAATTGCTCTTTTCAACTCTTCCTCGCTGAACTCAGGCCAAAGTAAATTCGAAAAGTAAAACTCACTGTAAGCTATTTCCCAAAGAAGGAAATTGCTTATTCTCATCTCTCCCGAGGTGCGAATGACTAAATCCGGGTCAGGTACGTCGGGTGCATATAGATAATTCCTAAATGTCTGTTCATCTATATGGTGATTATCTTCATTGAGCATATTCTTTACAGCATCGACTATTTCTGACCTTCCACCATAGTTAATTGCCAAAATTGCTTGTATTTTCCCGTTGTCTTTCGTTTTTTCTTCGTATTCAAAGCACTTTGCTTTTACATTGTCCGGTAGTTCTTCAAGCCTCCCGATGAATCTCAATCTAACATTCTCTTTGTTCATCCTTTCGTAGAATTCTTCAATCTTTTCAACCAAGAGATTGAATATGAAATTTATCTCTTCTGGTGGCCTTTTCCAATTTTCTGTTGAGAACACATAGAACGTTGTATATTTAACACCAATATTCGAACACCATCTAACAACGTCTTCTATTTTGTAAGTTCCCATATAATGACCGTATGTTCTTGGTTTGCCTTGCTTTTTTGCCCACCGACCATTGCCATCCATGATAAATGCAATGTGTTGAGGATTAGAAGTTATCTGCTTTTTTTCAAACATCAGAATTCCATGATCTCCTTTTCTTTATTTTCGAAAAGCTTGTCGAGCTCTGCAATGTATTTGTCAGTCAGATTTTGGATTTCTTTTTCGATTTTTTTCTCATCATCTTCCGAAATTTCTCCGTCTTTTTTCTTGTCTTTCACTTCTTTAAGCACATCTCTTCTGATATTTCTGATTGCAATCTTGCCTTCTTCAATTATTTCTTTGGCTTTCTTAACCCATTTCTGCCTCTGTTCGGTTGTGGGCGAGGGAAAACTTATCCTCACGACGTTACCATCGTTAATCGGTGTGAGTCCCAAGTCACTTGCAAGTATCGCCTTTTCAATTGCGCCCAGTAAGTTTCTCTCCCACGGTTTTATAGATATCTGCCTTTCTTCAGTTGTAATTTGAGCAATTTGAAGTACCGGAGTTGGCGTTCCATAATAGTCTACTTTAATATCTTCCAATACTGCAGGTGAGGCTCTTCCAGTTCTCAAATGTTTTAATTCTTCCGAAATCTTTTCCACCGATTTTTTCATCTTCTCTTCCGTTGACTTAACATAATTACCAGCCATAAGTTCACCTCCATCTGCTTTTACATGCTTCTGTCTTTGTGTTGAAAATCTATACATTCATATCCTATTGATGTTACTTATGCACATCGCAGTTACACCTTTCATATCTGATTCAGGATAAACGTTGTTTCCGGACTTGAATTTCACAGAAACAGGGCACCTCAATACCGACTCAAGTGATGCAATTATCTGTTCCCTATATTCCCTGAGTCTAATTGGTGAGATTACAACGCAATCTATCGAGGATGTGAAGTATCCTTTCTTGTTCATATCATTTATAACAAACTGAAGCATCTCTAAACTCTTTCTACCCTTGTTCTCCTCATTTTCAGGAAAAAGTACACCAATATCCTTTTTGTAAATCATACCAACCAAACTATCTATTATCGCATGTGTTAGTACATCCGCATCGGAATGACCAGATAGTCCCAATTCTGAATCTATTTCAATACCCCCGATGATAAGTTTTCTTCCCTTCACAAGTGGGTGCGTATCCCAGCCAATTCCAGATAAGTCTTCGTAATCGCAGAATTTTTCAAAACGCTTGAGTTTAGGATGTGCCGATTTCACCTCGGAAAACCCAAAACTTTTAAAAAGTTTTTCGTCGGATGTGTCAGCTATTATTTTCTTGTATCTATTAGATTTTATGAAATTATACAACAAGAATTCCTTCGTTTCTCCATACAACGACACTATGTATAAATCATCCACAGAAAAGTCTATTAGAAGTCTTTCTATGATGTATATCATCTTTGATCCGACTGGAAATATCTTGAGTCCAAGAACTTTAAACCATTTTTGATATCCACGCCTGAAAACTGACTTATCGCCGTACAGTAGTACACCTTTTATTTCTTCTCTTTCTTGCAAAATTACTGTATTTGATTTTATGAAAGGTGGAATGTCATCATCGAATGCCTCTTTTATATATCTCACAGCGTTTTTTCCAAAAAGTTCGTCGTAAAATTCTTTCTTGTCTAAATATACCATGTTCACTACTTGATCTATATTTTGGCCAGTTATCTTGACTTGTTCCAATGTATCACCCCTAACATAGGTTATGAACGCTTGGCTCTGTATAATGGATTTCTATTTCATGAATAGATAGGTTATTATTAGCAACGCAGCTGTGAAGAGTATCGTCGTTATGAATGCAATTAACAGTTCACTCCCAGTTGACGAAGGCACCTCAACTCTTATACTCGTCTTACCATCTTCCCTTTCCTTACCAGATGCACCTCGCTTTTTCTTCTTCAAGAAATATGTTTCATCGCTTAGTATTTTCAGCGAAGGGCTAATCAAAGCCTTTGCGATAATGCCATCGAAGAGTTCAACTTTAATCAAAAACAGTGTATTATCTCTGATTTTTACTATCTCTTTACTGATCAACGTTCCTTCAACAGAACTCTTGTTTTTATCAAAATCTGGTATATTATTTACTATATCTTTTTGGAATTTTCCTGGATCTAATATTACGACAGGTAATTTGTCTTCGACATCGAATTGGACAATCGAGGTACCATTTATCGGATCTATCACCGGAAAAACTTCTGGAAGTTCGACAATATCTGGCCTTGAATAGATCTTCTTGATATTCTCATCACCGAAACTATCGTAAACGGTTGAAAAAGTTAGAGTCGAATATTCTTCCAGAGACATTCCTTGAGTCCGTACAACAACGTCCATTTTTGGGCTCCACTCTTCGAAAAGGTTCTGAACAACTATTCTTATTACCTCGTTATCCGATTCTGATATTGCGGTTGAAAACTCTATTCCAAGAGGTATTTTTCCTCTTCTGTTCATCATATTGTTTATATAGGCAAGAAAAGCTAAAGTTACATCGTAAACTCCAGTAACTTCCTTTAATTTGGACCTAACCCCTTCGATTTTTTCTTTGAAATCACTTAAATTCTCCTCAAGTGTTATTTCATCGAGCATATTGGAATATCTCAATGGTACAACGACAAAATCGTATTCCGGGGCATTGTTGGTCTTTCCAAAAAAATAACCAACTATATCTTCTGCTGTGCCCTTGCTACGTGCTCTGACCTTTATGAAATAAAGATCCAATCTCATTTCCTCCTTGCTAACCAAATATTAAAAATGTTAATTGTTTGACAATTAACAAATATAACAAATTACATATAATATCCACCGCTTGAAACTTTGGTACCTTTTGAAACAATTCTGTCGTTACCTACTACAACATTTTTCCCGATCTCACAATCTTCTTCTATGATACTATCCATACCAACAACTGTTATGTGTGAATCATATACTTTTCTGTCGTAGGTACTTTCGGCAAAATTACCTACGCCAATCTTACATCCATCTTTTATCACAGTATTTTCAGATATTATCGAATCTTCTATGACAACATTCTTTCCTACAACAACCCTTGTCATGATCACGCTATTTTTTATAATGCTTCCTTCACCGATTGTAACGCCTTGAGAGATGACACTGGCATCTACGGTACCATAAATCTCGCACCCTTCACTGATTATAGAATTTCTTACGGTTCTTTCATCAGATATGTAAGCAGGTTGCATTTCTTCGGATCTTGTATAAACGCGCCAATTGGGATCATAGAGATTGAATGGAGGAATTGGCCGAGTCAACTCCAGATTTGTTTCCCAGTAAGAAAGTATCGTTCCAACATCTCTCCAATAACCTTCAAATGGAAACGCATATACCTTTTCTGTTGAGAGAATTTTCGGTATCACGTTCTTCCCAAAGTCGTGTTCGCTCGATTCATCTTTTGCATCTTCTATCAAGACTTTCTTTATGAAATCCCACGTAAAAACATATATGCCAAGTGATGCCAAATTGGACTTCGGTTCTTTTGGTTTCTCTTGGAATTCCACTACTTTGTTGTCTATGTCTGTGACCATTATACCGAATCTGTGAGCTTCATTCAATGGTACTTCCATGCAAGCAATCGTGGCCACTGCGCCTTTTGATATATGATAATATACAAATTCGCTGTAATCCATCGAGTATATGTGATCTCCGGACAGTACAACGATATATTCAGGTTGATGTTCATCAACAAATTCTATGTTTTGGTAGACTGCATCAGCAGTCCCCTTAAACCATATGCTTTCAGTCAGCGTCGAATAAGGCTGAAGAATGGTCACCCCGCCGCCTTTTCTATCGAGATCCCATGGCTTGCCGATTCCTATGTGTCTATTCAACAAATGTGGTCTATACTGAGTTAGAACGCCTATGCTATATATACCTGAATTAACGCAATTGCTCAATGTGAAATCAATTATCCTGTATTTTCCACCAAATTGTACGGCTGGTTTTGGTATTTTTTCGGTTAAAACTCCCAACCTAGTTCCTTGTCCTCCTGCAAGTATTAATCCCAATATATTCTGCATAGCATCATCTCCCCCATATGCTTTTTAGACCTATGCTATATGACCATCCACTTTTCCAATACAACAGGTTCAAAATCACCGACCAACATCTGTTCTGCCCTAATCATGCAGTTCTTATCGACAATCGCGTTCTTTACCAATGCACCTTCTTCTATAACTGAATCTTGCATGATTATAGAATTTTCGACGCGTGCACCTGCTTTGACTACAACTCCTCTGAAGAGTATTGAATTTTTGACAACGCCGGATACTATACAGCCATCTGAAATCATAGAATTGGAGACTTTTGCCGTACCTGTGAACTTTGCTGGGGGATAGTCTTTCAATTTTGTATACACTCTACCATATTTTATGAAGAGTTCCTCGCGGAGCTGCTTGCTATTGAGTACTTCCATGTTTGTCTTGTAATATTCATCTATGCCTTTCTTTACGTTGCGCCAATATCCATTAAATTCATAAGCATAGACTCTCAATTTTGAAAGGTTTGGAATTATGACGTCCAAAAGTAGATCGTACTTACCAGAAGGAACGGTATCGTACAATAAATCGAGAAGTAGGAATTTATTTATGAAATATATGCCTAAAAATGCCTTTCGCGTTGGAGGATTATCAACCTTTTCATGAATTTCGACTATCCTGCCGTCTTCGTTTGTTACCACGGCACCGTACTGCGTCATATCGTATGTTTCATCGAGTTCTTTAACCACCAATGTAACGTCTGCGCCTTTTGCAAAATGGAAACTGAAGAGATCATTGTAGAGCATTTTATATATGTGATCTCCTGAACCTATCAAAACGTAGTCTTCATCGCCTCGTCTAAGAATAGTTGTGTTTTGGAATATCGCATCGGCAGTACCACGATACCAGTACTCACCCGTCATACCCAAATAGGGTTGAAGTATGTACAGGCCACCGTTCTTTCTATCCAAATCCCACTCTTTTCCGGAACCAAGGTGGTCCATAAGACTTCGAGGATTGTATTGTGTCAGCACACCCACTTTGTAGATTCCAGAATTAACCATATTGCTCAAAATGAAATCAATCGCCCTGTACTTACCAAAAACGGGCAAAGCAGCACTTGCTCTTTTGTATACTAACTTTCCAAGTGCATCACTCTTTCCACCAGCTAATATGAGCCCGAGAGCTTTCATCCTATCACACCCCTTTGGATAGTGTGGGAAAATTTCTATCTCTTGCAGCCTCTTACTATTTCTTGAGCATTATTGAGACTCCGGAACTTGTACCTATCCTTGTAGCACCTGCTGAGATCATCTTTATCGCATCTTCGTATGTCTTTATTCCACCCGAAGCCTTTACTTCAATTTCTCCATCCACTGCCCATCTCATGAGTTGAACATCTTCGAACTTTGCACCTGAAGTACCAAATCCAGTCGAGGTTTTAACAAATTTAGCACCTGCCAATTTTGATAGCACGCAAGCTGCAATTTTTTCTTCATCACTCAAATAGCATGTTTCAATTATCACTTTAACGGGTACCTTCGAGGCACTAATGACAGCCTTTATATCGTTATAGACATATTCATAATCACATTCCTTTAGCTTTCCGACGTGTATGACCATGTCTACTTCATCTGCACCGTTCTCTACTGCCCACTTTGTTTCGTAAACTTTTGATTCCGTGCTCGTTACTCCCAAAGGGAATCCTATAACAGTGACTGTTAATGTGCTGGAGCCCTTGAGCATTGAAGATACGAGAGGAACATAAGAAGGATTTATGCAAACTCCTTTGAAGCCATACTCTAATGCTTCCTTGCAGAGATTTTTAATTTCATCACTTGTCGCGGTAGGTTTCAAATTGGTGTGGTCGATGTACTGACTTATCATCAAATTTGATTCGTCGAATGCAACGACCTCAGGCTTGTAAGATTCCTTGAAGAGTGTAACTTTTTCTGTAACCGCTTTCTTTACATCCATAATGAACTCTCCTCCTTCGAAGTGAGCATCCTTTTGATCACATCTTCATGTATTCTTTTATTTTCTTATTCGTTTCCTTTTTCTTTATCTCCTCACGTTTGTCATAGTTTTTCTTACCTTTTGCAATGGCTATTTCGACTTTGACGAGCCCGTGTGCATTCAAATAAATCTTCGTTGGTACAACTGTGTAGCCTTCTTGCCTTATCTTTCCCCAAATCCTGTCAATTTCCTTCCTGTGAAGCAACAACCTTCTCGGCCTTTCTGGATCATGGTTGTATATGTTACCGAATTTGTACGGTGGTATGTGCAAATTCAGCAAGTATATCTCTCCATCCTTTACTCTGCAAAAGGAATCTTTGAAGGATGCACCATGTTCTCTCAGGGACTTAACTTCTGTACCAAAGAGTTCTATACCTGCTTCGTACGTTTCATCCAAAATGTAATCTGTGTAAGCTTTCTTGTTTGTGGCAATTATTTTCATCCAAATTCCCACCCTACATCTTCATAGTAATTTATCTCACCATCAATTACTTCTGCTACGTCTATACGTGCCCTCGAATATCTCTTATCCCTCAAGAAATATTCTGCGAGCGTAGATATCTTTCTATACTTTTCCACATCAACTCTTTCGGAAGGTCTTACTCTCTTGCCTGTACCGGACTTGACTTCGATGAAAATATAGGTATCTCCTTGTTGAGCAATAATATCTATCTCGCCAAAACTAGTTTTGTAGTTGTGGGCAACAATTTTGTACTTCTTATCTCTCTTTAGAAAATCTATGACCATCTGCTCAGCTTGCTTCCAATCGATATTATTCTCACCCATAATTCTTTGAAGCTTCTAATCTTTGCTCTGTCTTGTTTGTCTTCTCTGTCTTATCCGTAAATACCTGGCACTTTTATGAGTTTATCTACTTTATCCGGGAAATTGGCAGCAATGCCTTCTATGTTATCAAATCTCTGAGGTACATTATCTCTCAACTTAGCTACGTCTTCTATCGGTGTATACATCGGTTCCAGTCCTTCCGTATCCACCTCAGAAAGTATCTCAAAGTATCCTATTATCTCTTGTAAATCATTTTTCAACTTTTCTTTGTTACCGACAGTTAGGCGCGACAAAGTAGAAAGATGCTCTACAAGTTTATCATCTATCCTTATCGACATGTCTGAATACCTCCTTTAAGTTCTCAACATCTTTTGCATCTTTGACAACTGCGATTATATTCTGCTGAGCAACTGTTCTGTAGACTTCATTCCTGTATATCTTTACCGCAGCAGGAGCTATTATGCCCAACTTGACGACACCATTGTCTACTTTCAATATTTTTACTTCCACATCGTCCCCAATTATTATGCTTTCCCCTATCCTCCTAGATAAAACAAGCACTACTGATCACCACCATAATTGCTTTCATTTTCCTTCGTAGATCCTTTACTGTCACTTTCTTCTGGACCAATTGTGTAACCACTTATCGGATACTTTATTTCGTACTTTTCAAGGATTGTCTGGCATCCTAATCCTGTCTTCAAGTCTATCAAGATTGGTGCTTTCAAATTCACAGTTGCTTCTTGCGGCTTGCCTACAGGTATTGTCAAAACGCTCCAAACTACAATCTCAGACGGATCTTCTACTTTCAATATCTCTATATCCTCTTGAGACATCTGGACTTCGTAGTCTTCTAAAATCATCCAAGGATCTATAACTGGTAAGGCAACGTTATCGTCATCCAAGCTGACTAACCAAAGTATCGGTGCTGTTTCTTCCAATGAGATTACGGTAAATCTTCTCAAGTCTTCAAACCCTGGAATGCCATTTGGAAAAATTATAACTTCCTTATCAGACAAATCAAACTCGCCCAATTTCGTTTTGTATTGCACGCTATCACCTTCCAACTATTTCTTTACTGGTCCTTTACTGGCTTCGTGTTTTCAAATCTTGAATATTGAATGTTACTCGTTGTACTGTTTTATATAGTGAATTATTGATTCATAAAAGCTTTCTGCATGTTCTGGATCTTCAAACAGCTCGTGGTAACCGCCTTGGAACTCTCTAAGTGTTTTGTTCTCTGTTTTTAATTCATCAAAGAACTTTCTTGCACCATCTGGTAGTGTTACTTTGTCATCGGTACCTATGAGGATAGAAACTGGACAGACTATCCTTTCAGCTTGTTCGTGGGCCAATTCTATATTCTTCATCATACTCTTTGCCAAACGTACGGATATTCTATCATGAACGAGCGAGTCCGATACGTACTTCTCGACCGCCGATTTGTTACGAGATAAAAGGTTTGGATTTATACCATTGTTCACGGTCAACGATGGTGCCAATACTGAGAAAATGCTCATCATTGCTTTCTGGCTCGATTTCATTTCTATATTCAATGCAGGTGAGGAGACAACCAGATTGTTTACCTTCTGCGGTCTCAATTCTGTGTATCTTATGGCGATCAGTCCACCAAGGCTGTGACCAAACACGGTAAAACGATTTACACTCTTTGTCAATTCATCAATTATCGCAACTGCATCTTCTATGGTAGTATTTCCCCTTTTCCCAGAACTTTTTCCATGACCTGGTAAATCAAATCCGATGACACCAAAACCTTCTTTGACAAGCATGTCAATTAGTTTATCATATCTTCCTATATGCTCGCCCAAACCATGAACTATGAGTACCCATCCTTTTTTTGGTTCCCCACGCTTAAGTGAGTAGATCATCGAATTCCCCCTATCTTACTTTTCTTAGGATAACAACATTAAATATCATCAAATCTCACTTGATTTTACTATAGTGTATGTCGACAATTATACTATACCGTTGTTTGTCAAATTTTTCGGATAGTTATTACCTCTATCTTTTACGTCAACGATTTTTACCTCGTACTTTTTGTCGAAAAGTTTTGATATCAAAAATCCGCCACCAGCAAGTGCAAGACCAAAAACGAGTGAGAATATATCACTCAACTTGAAGAAGTACCCAACGAGCACCCCTAGTAAAAATCCGCTTAACGGTATACCATACAGTATCATTGCAAGTATAGCCTGATTATATTTTAAATCAACGATAACCGTATCACCAACTTCGACTGCCTTCTCAACATTCTCTTTTCTTACACTTATGTGCATATCTCCGCTTTTTATCGAACAATTGCCAGACAAAGCACAGGCTGAACAAGATGCCTCTTCAGTTATCGTTTGCAAATAGATATATTTATCGTCAGTCTTTACAACTGTCATTACTTCTCTCATTTTTACCCTCCAAATGACTCTTTAACTTACCTTACTCTACCTTTATCACTCTACCATCATCAAAAACTGATAATGAGGTTGCCCGCCATCTAAGAACTCTAATTGCAAATTTGGATACTTCTTTTTTGTGTACTTTTCAACTATGGTTTGTTCAATTGGTGTTGTGCCTGATCCCACAAAAACCGTGAGTATCTCACGTTCCTGAAGATTACACTTTTGATATATCTTGTCAATCACATTGACGAGATTCTTGTGATGTGCAACGAGCTCTTTGCCAACGAAGCCGAGATATTCACTCTTCTTTATCCTTTCACCAGCGTACTTTGAGTCTCTGACTGCAATCGTTATCGAGATCGCAACAACCTTTGGAAGGACCTCCTCTATGCTTTTCACTATCTCTTCAACCGTCTCGCCAGCTTTGTATATCATCGCCATTATGTTTTCCTGAACATTTGTAGTCTTCATTACCCTGACGGTGATACCCTCTCCCTCAGCAACTTTTGCAGCTTGTTCTGCAGCCAATATAATGTTGGAATTGTTTGGAAATACTATCACGTTGTCTGCATTTGCTCTTCTGATAGCGTCTAGTAAATCTGCCATGCTTGGATTCATCGATTGCCCGCCGGAAATGATTTCGTCAACTCCAATGTCTTTCAAAACTCTAGTAAGTCCTTTACCCGGGGAGACAGCCACGTACGCAATGGGCTTTCTTTCTTTCTTCTTGTATTTCTCACTAATCACATGTTCGTGTTGCTCTTTCATGTTGTCTATCTTGACTTTCATCAAATCACCGTATTCCAAAAACTTTTCTATCACTTTACCAGGATTATTTGTGTGTACGTGAAGTTTTATAACATCGTCTTGAATAAAGAAGACTACAGAATCTCCTATTTCATTCAAATAGTCCTCAAGCTCTCCTTTGATAGCTTTAGAGATTGGCTTTTTAACGTTAACGATCAACTCGGTACAGTACTGGAAAGTTAGTTCTTCGAGATTGATAGATATATCTTCAGCAGGTCTTGTCTCCACGCCAGATAGGTTTATAGTCTTGTCACCAAGGATGAACATTTTGAACCCTTGAAATATGTAGTAGAGACCTTTTGCTCCAGCATCTACGACATTAGCTTCTCTCAACTTCGCAAGAAGGCTGGGCGTTTTCTTTACCGCGTCGAATGATATCTCCTCTATCTTCTCAAAAAGTTGCTCAAAACTCTCCAAGCGTGCAAGCTGTTCGGACTCTTCATCGATCATTCTAACAACAGTTAATATCGTTCCCTCAACTGGTCGCAATACTGCCTTGTATGCAACTTGTCGTGCATTGCTCAATGCCTTTACAAAATCAGAAACGCTTATCCTGTTCTTCTTGTCTATCGCCTCGCAAAATCCTCTGAAAATCTGCGAGAGTATAACACCTGAATTGCCTCTTGCACCCATCAATGTACCACGCTTTATAGACTCGAGTACATTTTTCAACTTTATGTCTGTAATATTTTCCAAATACTTGCAAGCCTCAAGCATGGTTGAACTCATGTTGGAACCGGTATCACCATCTGGCACAGGGAAAACATTGAGGGCATTTATCTCATCACGGTGCATCAACAAATTTTCGGCACCCTTCATGAATATGCCTTTCATCTCAACTCCATTTATTGTTTTTGTCAAAATATCACCTCATTTCAACTAACACAGCCATGCGACTTATTATCTGACACCAATTATATGGACATTGATGTCTGCATTTTCACAATTTGCGTAAGATTTAAGCTTGTGCTGCACGTTTTCTTCTATATTTTTTGCCACCTCAGTCACTTTTGTACCATATTCAACTTCAACGAATATATCGATCGTAATGTGGCCAAAGTCATCTTCCTCCACCTTGATCTTTCCTTCTTCGGAAGAGAACCATCTGGAGAACCAGTTGTCTGTTCCAATGCTGATAGGTCCATATGTTTCGATAACACCCAAATAAACCAACTTTCTAATCGCATTAACTGTGATCTCAATCTCACCATATTCGTTCTGAATTTTCATACTCTCTTCACTCCTTTCCGGATATTTTCTTTTACCTTCTCTTCAATGGTATTCCTACTCAGTCCTGCATAAGTGATCAGCTGTTGCCTTGAGCCTTGTGGAACAAATTGATCGCATATACCCATGTTATGAATTCTAATCTCACCGAGATAATCTCTGAAATGTTCGTTGATGTGCGATATCAATCCCTCACCAAAACCACCAGCGACTGTACCTTCTTCCACGGTAAATATGAACGTATGCGTTGATATGATTTTAAGTATTGCATTTGCATCGAATGGTTTGACACTTCTAACGCCCAGTAACGTCCAGTTGTTCTTTTGGCACATTTCCACATATTCCCTTGATAGCGTTCCTACTGCAAGTATTGCAACGTCATTGCCTTCAACCAAATTTTCCCACCTAAAAGGACTGAAAAATTCTGTTGAATCTATTTTACCACAAATCTCATCTATTTTACCAGATTCCACATCTCGAGGATATCTGATTGCAATTGGCCCTTGAATTGTACCCATTTTCTGTAATACAAAGTACAACGTATTTGCCAGATCCTGAGCGTTCAATGGGGTCAATATCTTAACGTTTGGAATTGATCTCATATACGCTATATCGAATATACCATGGTGCGTTGGACCATCCGTTCCAACCAATCCCGCACGATCTATTGCAAAAACAACGTTGAGATTTTGGAGCGCAACGTCATGTACAATTTGGTCGTAGGCCCTTTGAAGAAAGGTTGAATATATGGCAACAACAGGTTTGAATCCATTCATCGCCAGTGCGCCAGCATACGTGACGACAGATTGTTCTGTAATACCGAGATCTACGAATCTATTTGGAAATTCCTTTGAAAATTGTTTTAGGCCCGTACCATCCGGCATGGCTGCGGTAAGTGCGACTATTTTCGGGTCTTCTCTTGCGATTCTTACCAAGACATTACCAAACACATCGCTGTAAGAGAATGTATTGGCTGGTTTCTCAAAGTCCCCAGAATCCGGATCAAATTTGTCTACACCGTGGTACTTCGTTGGATTATTCTCCGATGGCATGTATCCTTTACCTTTTGTTGTAAACACAGTCAAAATAGTCGGATAAGAATAATCTTTTATCATCTTTAATGATTCTTCCAATGTATGTAAGTCGTGGCCATCGATCGGGCCAAAATGTTTTATACCGAGCGATTCGAAGAAATCTTGTCCTAAAAGTGCAACCTTTACTGCCTCTCTCACCTTTTTCAATTCAAATTCTACATTACTCTTTATGCCACGTTTTACTGCTTCTTTTATATTTAGGTATATCTTGTTCGTTCGAAGATTTTCAAGCAATATAGATAAGCCACCAACGTTTTTCGATATACTCATTCCGTTACTGTTTAAGATTATCTTTATCTTAGAATTCTGACTTTTTAATTGATTGAGTGCTTCCAATGCCTCACCACTTGTTAAAGCGCCATCACCTATGACGACAACTACATTTGCCTGCTTCCCATCTAGTTCGAGTGCCTTTTCTATTCCAAGTGCCGCTGCAATGGACGTTCCCACATGTCCGGTGCCGAATCTGTCGACAGGATCTTCAAATATATTAGTAAAGCCGGATATTCCACCGAACGTACGGAGCGTTCTGAATTTATCCCATCTACCTGTTAGCAACTTATGTGTGTAAGATTGATGACCGGTATCCCAAATAATGTAATCTTCAAATGGATCAAAGACTCGGTACAGTGCGAGTGTTAACTCCACTGTACCTAAGTTTGAGGCTAAGTGCCCTCCATTTTGAGATATGACAGAAATCATGTATCTTCTTATATCTTCGGCAAAATCGTACAACTCTTCATAGTTCATCTGCCGTATCTTGTTGATCATTTCCCTCTTTTGATCATTTTCATCTAGGGTAGCCACATCTATCCCTTCATTCCTTAGGATTTAGAAAAAAACTGAAAACAAATCACTTTATGACCTCTGTCTTCATGTACGGCCTTAGCACCTCTGGGACTGTGATTGAACCATCTGGGTTTTGATAATTCTCCATTATGGCAACCAATGTCCTTCCGATCGCCAATCCCGAACCGTTGAGTGTATGTACGTAGTTCATCTTTCCATCTTTTGTCCTGTATCTGATATTTCCCCTCCTTGCTTGGAAGTCAGTATCGTTACTGCAAGAGGAAATTTCCTTGTACCCGTTGTAAGATGGTAGCCATACTTCTATATCGTACGTCTTTGCTGCTGCAAATCCGATATCTCCAGTGCATAATGTGATTACCCTGTAGGGTAACCCAAGTAATTGCAATATCTTCTCCGCATCGTGGGTCAACTGTTCAAGAGCCTCAAATGAATTGTCTGGCTTTGCATACCACACAAGCTCGACTTTTTCAAATTGATGCTGCCTAATCAGTCCCCGTACATCTTTACCATAACTTCCAGCTTCCCTACGATAGCAAGGTGTGAATGCAGTATATTTCAAAGGTAGCATATCTTCGTCGAGTACATCGCCTATATGTAACGCTGCAAGAGACACTTCGGCAGTCGGTATGAGAAACAGATCATCTCTCTCACAAGTGTATAACTCTTCGGAAAATTTTGGTAGTTGTCCCGTCGCGGTAATCGTTTCTCTCTTGACCAAGTGCGGAACGTTTACCTCTGTGTATCCATTAGCTGTATGTACATCAAGCATGAATTGTGCTATTGATCTTTCCAATTTTGCAATCTGACCAAACATCACGGTGAATCTTGAACCACTTAATTTTGAACCCTTGTCGAAATCGAGCATGCCAAGGTCTGTGCCTAAGTCCCAGTGTGGCTTGGGCTCAAAATCGAATTTTCTTGGTTCTCCCCAACGCCTGATTTCCACGTTTTCTGTTTCATCTTTTCCGATTGGTACGCTTTCGTGTGGAGTATTAGGCACATAGAGAGCTAAGCTAAGCATCTGAGCTTCTAATTCATTTTGCTTTGCTTCTAAATTCGCAATTTCGTCACCTATGGCCTTACTTTGAGTTATTAATTCATCTGCTTGCTCACTCTTACCTTCCGCTTTTAGCCTCGCAACATTCTTAGAGAGCTCATTCCTTTTAGACTTCAGGTTGTTTACTTGATTTAAATAGCTCCGCCATTCCTTATCCAGTGCAATGATTTGATCGATGATCTCGGTAGTTTGATTTCTCTTCTTTAGAGATTCGTAGAAAATCTCAGGTTGTTTTCTCAGTAATTTTAAGTCTATCATCAGTATCACTCCTCGAAAAGTTTTTTTAGATTTTCCTTGAATGGTGGATATACGACACCTTTTTCGGTTATGATTGCACTAACAAGTTCGTGATCTGTGACGTCGAAAGCAGGATTGTATACTTTTACATTGTTTGGTGCAATTCTCCTACCAGCGCAATTTGTGACCTCTTCGTGTGACCTTTCTTCTATGGGAATGTCGCTACCACTTTCTATAGACAAATCAAGCGTACTCGTTGGAGCAGCTACGTAAAATGGTACACCGTGCCTTTTTGCGAGGACTGCAACCATGTACGTTCCTATCTTATTTGCAACGTCACCGTTAGCTGCTATTCTGTCTGCACCAACTACTACTGCATTTATCTTCCCTTGTTTCATTACCCAACCTGACATATTATCACTGATGAGTGTTACATCAAATCCGTCTTTCATCAACTCCCAAGCAGTTAACCGGGCACCTTGCAGATACGGTCTCGTCTCGTCGGCAAACACCTTTATATTCTTTCCTTGTTCCTTTGCAGCTCTCAAAACACCCAGTGCTGTACCATAATCAACTGTTGCAAGTGCACCCGCATTGCAGTGAGTCAATACGGTAAAGCCATCTTCAAGAAGCTGTGCACCGTTTCTGCCTATTGCCTTGTTTATTTCTATATCTTCTTTTGCTATCTTCATTGCCTCTTCCTCTATTACTTTAACCAGTCCTTCATATTTTCCGTGTTCTATGAGTCTATTTTGCATCCTCTCTAACGCCCAGAAGAGATTAACCGCCGTAGGTCTCGTGCGTTCAAGTATCTCCTTTACATTCTTCATCTGCAAGAGTACTAAATCATAGCTTGCACTCTTCTTGACCATTTCTTTGACTCCCAAGGCGTATCCAAATGCAGCAGCTGCACCTATCGCAGGAGCACCACGAACAACCATTTCCTTGATTGCCAATGCAACTGACCTATAGTCAGCACACGTAACATATACTTCTTCAAAAGGTAGCCTTCTTTGGTCGATCAAAACGAGACTATCTCCAGTCCATTCCATTGTAATAGTCTTCAATTTCATATGAAAACCCCTCCTGTGCCCTTATTTTATGATATTCAATCTTTAATCATTAAACTTTGATCAATGCGATTTCTGAAGTACCGCTGAATGTTTATTTTACGATCGAACTTTTGTACCTTATCTCTATTTTCGACTTGGAGACAAAGTCGTTGAAGTCTTTCGTAACCTGGTCATTTATGGCATCTTGCTTCTGCGATAACAGTTCCTTTTTTATATCGTCTTTGACTTGGTCAAGTGTCTTAGTTGTGCCTATTTTTACGTCTTTGACTTTCACAACGTACCAATTATCCCCAACTTGCTGTACTGGTAAAAGGGCACCCTTGGGGGCACTTGTAACGTAAATCCAAATCTGTTGTGGTATTTTGGTTGTATCATTTTGATTGACAAGTGCATTTATGTAGTCGGTTAGGCCATATTTCTTTGCGATGTCTTCTACACTGCTGCCCTTGTTTAAATCTTGCCTTATGCTGTCGGCAGTTGATTTGTCCTTCGCTTTAAAAACTATCAAGTCATATTGCGTCGGTATAGTGTATTTTGATTTGTTTTTCTCGTAGTATGCCTTTATTTCATCATCGCTAACCTTGATGTTTGAAAGGTATTTAGTATACACATTTGCAAGTGCTAACGTATACCTTCTTTGGAAATATAGTCTTTCCTTGTATTCATTAAGGGATCCCATTCCTAATTCTGTAAGATAATCGTTGAGTTGGTCTTCGGTCATCTTGAGGTCTGTAAGCATACTTTTAATTTGAGTATCCACATCGGATTTTACTTCATCGTCTTTCGGTGCAACGTCCAAAGTACCTGCAAATTGAACGAAGAGCAACTTCCTTATGTATGTATCAAGTACTTTCAGCCGGTACCTCTCGATTACTACCATACCTTCTTGGCTCGTCGTTAATACATTGTAAAAAGTTTCATTCGAGGATTTGAGCTCGATTAGCAGCTTCTGCAAGTTTACTTCCCTATTCCATTCATCCATCGTTATGTTTGTTCCATTAACCACTGCAACGATGTCATCTTGTGCAAAGAGAAAGATCGAAAGTACTACGAACATTAGAGATAGTAATTTCTTCACTTTTTCATACCCCCTTTTGATATTCGCTAAATTATCCATGTTACAAGTCACGTTAGCTAATTACCAAAATGCTTGAACACTTATTTGACGACGATATTTATCAATTTACCTTTGACATAAATCACATTTATTATCGTTTTTTCTTTGATGGATCTTGCTGCCTGTTCAAGTGCTGCTTTTTTGATCTCGTCCTCGGTGATTTCTACTGGTACAATCAATTTTCCCCTAACTTTTCCATTTACTTGAACAACGACGGTCATTTCTTCTTGTTCCAGTGCACTTGGGTCGTATTCTGGCCACTTTTCATTGACTATGAGAGTGTCCTTTCCCAAATCGCTCCACATTTCTTCTGCCATGTGTGGTGCAAACGGTGATAGGATAAGTGCAACGTTTTCCGCGACCTCTTTCAGTAACTTGGTGTTTGGCCTTTCTACGTTATCGAGGTATTCCATCAATTGGTTATTGAATTCCATTAGACCAGCTATCGCGGTGTTAAATTTAAACCCACCTTCTATATCTTCTTTTATCTTCTTTATCATGCTGTGTAACTTTCTTCTCAAAGATTTTTCCTCTTTTGTTAAATCAACAGAATTTTCATTATCTGAACTCAACAAATCCAATATTCTATAATAATTGTTCCAAAGCCTTCGTATGAACCTGTTAACACCTTCTATGCCCGCATCGTTCCATTCTGCATCTTTTTCGGGAGGTGCCATGAAGAGTATGTACATACGTAGCGTGTCTGCACCGTACTTTTGAATCATATCATCCGGTGAGACCACATTTCCCTTGGATTTACTCATCTTCCATCCGTCTTTGTATATCATGCCCTGTGTAAAGAGATTGTCAAAAGGTTCATCAAAATTCACGTATCCGAGGTCATTAAGTACTTTCGTAATGAACCGAGAATAGAGTAAGTGCAGTACTGCATGTTCGACTCCACCTATGTATTGGTCAACTGGTAACCAATTGTTGACATCTTCCGTTTCAAACGGTCTATCTTCCAATTTTGGATTGACGTACCTCAGATAATACCAAGAGCTATCGACAAATGTGTCCATCGTTTCGACTTCCCTGTGTGCGGGTCCGCCGCACTTTGGACATGTTGTGTGTTTGAACTCTTCACTCAATGTGAGCGGTGACTGACCCGTTGGAAGAAACTCTACATTTTCTGGTAATCTTACCGGTAAGTCTTTTTCAGCCACGGGAACGACTCCGCACTTATCACAGTACACGACTGGTATCGGTGCGCCCCAATACCGCTGTCTGGATATGAGCCAATCTCTCAATTTATACTGAACACTTCTCTTTCCATATCCCTTTTCTTCTATGTATTTAGTTATCTCTTCTATCCCTTTTGAACTCTCAAGTCCATTAAATTCTCCACTGTTAACGATAATTCCTTCGCCTTCGTATGGCCTTTCCTGTACGTTCCAGTCACCATCTTTTGGTCTCACAACTTGTTTTATATCGATTCCGTACTCTTTTGCAAAATCAAAGTCTCTTTGGTCATGGCCTGGGACCGCCATTATTGCACCAGTTCCGTATTCGTAAAGTATGTAATTTGCAACGTAAATTGGAATACGTTCTCCTGTTAGCGGGTTTACCGCATACCTGCCTAAAAATACGCCTTCCTTCTTTGCTTCCAAACTCGTACGTTTAAATCTATCCTCAAGTGCGACTCTTGCCAAGAAGTCTTCAACTTCTGCCTTCTGCTCAGATGTAACGAGTTCTGAAACTAGTGGTGATTCTGGTGCAATGGCCATAAACGTTACACCGTATATCGTATCTGGGCGGGTGGTGAATATTCTAATTGTCTTATCCAAGCCATCTATTGGGAAATCAACTTCGGCACCCGTGCTCTTGCCAATCCAGTTCCTCTGCATCGTTTTCACATGTTCCGGCCAGCCAGGAAGTTTATCAAGTCCGTCCAACAGTTTTTCCGCATAATCTGTTATCTTGAAGTACCATTGTTCAAGGTATTTCATCGTTACAGTTGTGCCGCATCTCTCACATTTTCCTTCTTTTACTTGCTCATTAGCGAGGACAGTTTGACAACTCGGGCACCAATTCACAGCACCAGGCTTTTTGTATGCGAGGCCTGCTTCGTACAACTTCAAAAAGACCCACTGCGTCCACTTATAGTAATCTTCCGTACATGTGATAACTTCTCTATTCCAGTCGTAGCTTATTCCAAGTTTTTTTATCTGTCCACGAATTATCTTTATGTTATCCAATGTCCACTTTTTTGGGTGAATCTTGTGAGCAATTGCAGCGTTCTCTGCGGGTAATCCAAAGGCATCGTATCCAAATGGATGGAGAACGTTGTATCCCTGCATCCTCTTGTATCTCGCCACGATGTCGCCAATCACGTAATTTTTTACATGTCCAACGTGTAGAGTACCCGACGGATACGGGAACATAACTAGAGAATAATACTTCGGTCTATCAGAATATTGTGGTGTATCAAAAACTTTTCTCTCTGCCCATACCTTTTGCCACTTCGCTTCTATCTCTTGCGGCTTGTATTCCTTCATCTTTGCTCCCTCCGTTTTTCCATTTTAATGTCATTGAACTCATTGAATTATACCATAAAAATGGTATCCTATAATTCTTTTGCTCTCATCGATTTTTGGATAAAATATCTAATCTTATCCAATATTTCTACAATTACAATTATATCACAAAGTCATAGAGAACAAATGGATGGTACAGCATGTGTTATGTAACATGATGTAACTCGATATAACTTGTTGAAAATGAACAGTTTTCTTTGTATCTTTCACTAAGTTAATACTTTACACAATGTTCAAAAAAGTGTATGAATCAAAAGCGTGGACCTTTGGTATAATTATGTTACACTAAACGTCACATGAAGGGAGTGATTCCAAGTGGAATATCCGAGTTATTCCGGCAGTCAACCACCATAAAGCCTAAAAAACAGAAGATGGGAGGTATTTAGATGAAAGTCAAACTCCAAGTTGACATCAAGAAACTTATCGAACGAGGCGATTTCAGGACACTTAAATTGTTACTTGAAGATCAAGACGCAAATGTTGTTTTTGAAATGATCGAAGAACTTGAAACTTCTGAAAAAGCTATAGTTTTCCGCCTTCTTCATAAAGACATAGCTGCGGAAGTCTTCTCCAAACTTGAGTCTGATGAACAATTTGAATTGGTCAGAATGCTCACCGATGAAGAGATTAAATCTATCATAAGAAGTATGGATCCATCCGACAGAGCAGAATTGCTCGACGAACTTCCTGCCGATGTTGTTACGAAATTGCTTTCTTTCCTGCCAAAAAACGAACGAGAACAGACCATAGAGATACTTAATTACCCAGATAATTCAGCAGGAAGACTGATGTCACCGTACTTCGTCTATGTCACAAAAGACATGACAGTTGAAAAAGCGCTGACTAAGGTGCGCAAGTTTGGAAAAGATGCGGACACGATTTATACGATTTTTGTGATAGAAGAAGATAGAACCCTTGCTGGTACGTTAAAACTTGAGGACCTACTGTTCTCAGAATCAGAAGTACTCGTTGAGGAAGTCTATACACCAGCACCCGCTTATGTAAAGACTACCACTGACCAAGAAGAAGTAGCAGAGCTCATGAAAAACTATGACTTAAATGCAATTGCCGTTGTGGACAACGATTTACGATTAGTTGGAATAATTACGATAGACGATATCGTCGATATCATAGAAGAAGAAGCTACTGAAGATATCCATAAGATGGCTGGTATGAATGTGACTGCCACCAGTTATTTTCATACGTCACCATTTGTATTCATAAAGAACAGATTGCCTTGGCTCTTTGGCCTTTTGTTGTTACAAAGTCTAAGTGCGTTGGTAGTTAGCCGTTATGAAAATGCCTTGGCTCTTTACCCAATCCTTGCAGCCTTCATGGCAACGATGGTTGATGCAGGAGGGAATGCAGGGGGACAGAGTAGTACACTCATCATCAGGAGTTTGGCACTCGGCGACATCGAGCTTAAAGATTGGTGGAAGGTGTTTTTGCGCGAGGTTTATCTTGGGGCAATCATGGGTGCAGTGCTTGGAGTTACACTATTCTTACGTGGTTTCATGATAACGTCCAATGTATCCATCAATTTCTCAGCTGGTGTTGCACTATTCTTGATAATAATATTTTCTAATGCTGTTGGAGCCATGTTACCATTTGTGGGTAAGTTGTTCAAAATAGACCCTGCAGTGATGTCAGGCCCACTTGTTACCACGATAGCTGACCTTGTTGGAATGTTGATCTACTTTTCTATAGCAACTCTGATTCTGGGTATATGACCACAAAAAGTTCTGAAAGTTGTAAAGGTGGTGAGCCCTGTGGAAATCAAAGAAATAGAGGAGAAGTTGCTCAATGCAGTGGAAAAGTTAGAATCACATATCGAACAGTACGACAAAGAGGTTGCCAAAATCAACTCCCAAATTGAGAAATTAAGGAGCGATTTTGACGATCTTTGGTCTACTTTACACACCTCGTGGATCGTACTAATTGTGATGTTTGTAGCTATAGCAATAACATGGTTTTTCCCATTTCAAGCTGCAACTTATGGATATCTTTCTCCAGATGATATACGTAGAAAGACTGTTTTTGTGAGTGTGGAAGCGTTGATCTTCGGAATTGCACTGCTTTTTGTGCTGGCATCTACATTTTATGGGAGGTCTAAAGAATAATAAATGGATAAAATTATCGTAAAAGGTGCAAGAGTTCATAATTTGAAGGGTATCGATGTGGAGATACCTAAGAATAAGTTCGTAGTTATCACAGGACTTTCGGGTTCAGGGAAAAGCTCACTTGCAATGGATACGATCTTCATAGAGGGACAGAGAAGATACCTGGAGAGTCTGTCAACCTACGTTAGGCAATTCATAGGCGAGTTGAAGAAACCCGATGTCGACAGTATAGACGGACTTTCTCCTTCCATAGCCATCGATCAAAAGAGCGTGTCACACAACCCACGTTCAACTGTTGGTACAGTTACCGAAATATATGACTATCTGAGGGTCTTGTATGCTCAAATCGGTGTGCCACATTGTCCAAAGTGTGGAAGAGAACTTCAAAAAATGTCTGTCGATGAGATAGTCGATAACATCGCGAAGCATTTTGAAAATGAACGTGTTTTTATATTGTCGCCAATTGCACGTGATAAGAAAGGAACTTTTAAGGATGAATTTGAGAAGTTCATAGATAGAGGATACACACGTGTGGAAGTTGATGGTAACATATATCGTTTAGAAGAAGCACCAGAACTCAACAAGAATGTGAGACATAACGTGAACCTTGTAATCGATAGAATCGTACCTTCGGAAAGTGATGTTCACAGATTATTCCAATCCCTCGAACTGGCTTTGAAAGAAGGTAACGGTTTTGTAATTGTTAGAAATGAAGAAGGTCATGAACACCTTTATTCGGAAAAATTGTCTTGCCTTTCGTGCGGTTTTTCTATGCCAGAGATAAATGCGAAACTCTTTTCTTTCAACAATCCGTACGGTGCTTGTCCAGATTGTCACGGCCTCGGATTCAAGTTGGAAGTAGACGAGAACTCACTCTTCGAGGAAGATAAACCGGTTACCGAAGGATTGAAAATTGGTCACAAGTCAGATGGCTGGTTGACTCGACGTATGGAAAGGATAATTAACGATTACAAAGGCAACAAGAACAAACCATTCTCTGAACAACCACAAGAAATAAAAGAAGCGATTTTATATGGCACAGAGTATTTTGAAGGACTTGTCGCATTGGTTAAGGAGAGGTATGAGGAATATACATCGGAAGACACAAGAGAATGGCTCGTTGAAAATTTCTTCGTGGAACGCACTTGCCAGTCTTGTAAGGGCAAAAAATTGAAACCCGAGGCATTGAGTGTCCTCGTAGATAACTTGAGCATCATAGATTTCACGGACTTACAAATTTCGAGAGAGTTGGAAATTATACGCAATTTACCTGGCAAAATAAATCAGAAACAATATGAAGCAGTGAGAGAGTTGATCAACGAAATAGAAAAGAGACTCGATTTCTTAGAAAAAGTTGGGCTCGGATACATTACATTATCGAGGAATGTTAGAACGCTTTCCGGTGGAGAGGCTCAGCGAATAAGATTGGCAACCCAAATTGGTTCAAAACTAACGGGTGTTACTTACGTTCTGGACGAACCAACGATAGGGCTTCATCAGAGGGATAACGATCGATTGATAGATATGCTTAAAGAACTTAGAGATTTGGGAAACACAGTGATCGTTGTTGAACATGATGAAGATGTCATAAGGAATTCAGACTACATCGTTGATATAGGTCCAGGCGCTGGTGTGAATGGTGGAAACGTCATCTTTTCTGGTAATGTTGAGGAAATAATGAAGTGTGATCAATCTCTCACAGGTAGGTACCTCAGTGGAAAAGAGAAGATCGACATACCTTCCACTCGGAGAACGGGAACAGGCAAGTTTATAAAGTTGGTTGGTGCACGGCACAACAATTTGAAAAATGTGACTGTACAATTCCCACTTGGTACATTTATCTGCGTTACCGGTGTCAGTGGTTCCGGAAAGAGTTCACTAATTCTTGATACGCTTTATCCTGCTCTTTCGAATAAGCTCTACAGAACCAAACATGAAGTAGGGCAATACGATAAAATAGAAGGAATAGAGGAGATAGATAAGGTCATAGCAATAGACCAATCTCCGATAGGAAGAACACCACGTAGTAATCCTGCAACATACACGAAGGTGTTTGATTCTATCAGAGAACTTTTTGCAATGGTACCAGAAGCAAAGGCCCGAGGGTACGATAAAGGGAGATTCAGTTTCAACGTTAAAGGCGGAAGGTGTGAGGCATGCGGTGGTCAAGGTGTTGTGAAGATCGAAATGATGTTTTTACCAGAAGTCTACGTTGAATGTGATGTATGCAAAGGCAGCAGATACAATTCAGAGACACTTGAAGTCAAATACAAAGGTAAGAGCATCGCAGATGTACTCGACATGACAATAGATGAAGCATTGGAATTTTTCAAAAATCTTCCGTCGATCAGTGATACACTGCAAGTACTATCAGATGTAGGATTAGGTTACGTCAAATTGGGTCAACCTGCCACCACTCTTTCAGGTGGAGAGGCTCAAAGAGTAAAGCTCGCATCGGAATTGAGAAAAAAGGCTACCGGTCGAACTCTATACATTTTGGACGAACCAACGGTTGGGCTCCATTTCGAAGACGTTAAAAAGTTGATAGAAGTACTCAATCGATTGGTAGACAAAGGTAATACGGTGATAGTCATAGAACATAATTTGGATGTCATAAAATCTGCAGATTACGTGATAGACCTTGGACCAGAAGGTGGAAATGACGGGGGCTTCATCATTGCATCGGGTACACCAGAAGAAATTGCACGTTCTCAAGTTTCTTGGACAGGAAAATATCTCAGAAGAATCCTGAATGGATACAACGAGTACGTCGAAATAGAGAATGGAACGGCAAATTTACTTGGGGAGGTATCACTTTGAGAATCTGTGTAGCGACCAAAAACGAGCATAAAGTTCATGAAATCGCATTAGTCCTACCTTCCGCTATAGAACTGGCGATTGAAGAGTTGGATATCGACGTTGAAGAAGATGGAGAGACGTTCATCGAAAATTCTATCATCAAGGCACTAGAATACGGTAAACATTTGAACGAACCCGTTGTCGCAGATGACTCAGGCTTGTCAATCGATGCACTCGATGGTTTTCCTGGCGTCATGAGTGCACGGTACATGGAAGGTCATAGCTACATCGAAAAGATGGAGAGTATATTGACACTGCTCAAAAATTCGGCCGTTAGATCTGCACGATTTGTCTGTGCAGCAACGTATTTTAACCCTCAGAGCAAGTTTTTGCTTTCAGTCGAAGGGTACGTCCATGGAACAATTGCTTACGAGATAAGAGGGGAACAAGGTTTTGGGTATGACCCGATATTCATTCCAGATGGTTATGATCAAACATTTGGTGAATTGGGTAAGGATGTAAAAAAGTTCATCAGCCACCGGAGTAATGCATTCAAGAAGTTGTTTGATTTACTCTTGAAGACGGGCGAGATTCATGAATGAACTTAGAGACTCTATCATAGTTCATGCCGATAGGTTGTTAACGCCAGATGGATTGCCACCGTTTAAAGGGTCACAGATGAGGAACATCAGTGAGATGTTCGATGTTGATGTTGTGATAGAAAATGGAAAAATAACAGATATACGTAGGCACAAAGATGCGCACATCACCGCAAAACTTGTGACACCGGGTCTATTCGATGTACACACGCACATTCCATTCGTTGGTTCACGCTCAAAGGAATTTCTCATGCGCGCTCAAGGAAGAAAGTACGTTGAGATCTTGCAATCTGGTGGTGGCATTCACCACACAACTGAGTTAGTCAGGAATTCAACGGAAGAAGAATTGTTTTTGCAATCGAAAAGATACGCTGAAGATTTCCTTTCCCATGGTGTCGTTGGAATTGAGTGCAAGAGTGGCTATGGTTTGGATGTCGAAAATGAACTAAAACAACTCAGAGTTATCAAGAGATTGCATCAGACATCTTTTCTAAAGATATCAAGTACATTTCTTGGTCTTCATGCAAGACCAAAGGATAGATCTTTAGATGACTATCTCGATGAATTGAAAGGAATATTGCCTTACATCAAAGAAGAAAATTTGGCACAATTTGTTGATGCATTTTGTGATGCAGGTGCTTATGCACCTGATGAAATAGAGCAGTTCATGACGTATGCAAAAACGCTCGGTTTTGATCTGCGATTACATGCAGACGAGATCGAAAATGTTGGTGCAACGAAATTGGGGATCGAACTCGGTGCAAAGAGTGTGGACCATGTACTGAAGATCAGTGATTCAGATATCTCTGCACTTTCCAGATCAAATGTGATGGTAACTCTGATGCCGAATACAAGCTTTTACTTGGGTGAAGGTTTCGCACCAGCAAGAAAATTAATAGATTCAGGAATCGCAATTGCGCTTGGTTCCGATTTCAATCCCGGTTCAGCACCGATTTACCAACCTAGCTTTGTAATGCACTTGGCTATAAGATTTTTGAAGATGGAACCGGAAGAAGTATTGACAGCATACACGGCAAATGGTGCATATTTGCTTGGAATAAATTCCGGTATCGTTGCACCAAGCTTTTCAGCAGACTTAGTCCTGTGGAGAACATCAGAATTCATAGATATACCTTACATGTTCCAAGAAAATTTTGTAGATCACGTGCTGATAGATGGGAGGATAGCCATCTGAGACCTAATAAACAGCATGATGAAATAAATGAATCGAACGATGCAAAAAAGGTACGTCGTGATTTCGTTCTCTTCATTTTAGTAACATCGTGTGCATTAATTACCTTCTTTGTATTGAAATTCTATGAGCCTAACGCAAACAACGTTACAGATACCGTTGTTGTTAGAATAGCTGGAGATTTGGCATACGAGTTTTCTCAACCGGGAGAATGGCGGATAACTGATTCCCAAAATGAATATGTAACAACACTCCATTACGATGGAAACAGTATTTGGGTTACAGACTCGAATTGTCCGGACAAGATTTGTGAGAAGATGGGAAAGGTAGGCCAAGGAGGAAGTATAATTTGCGTACCAAACAAGATGATCATAGAGTTCAAGAAGAAGGAGAGCCAAGAAACGACAGAAACGGCAAGTACGACAGACGTACAAACGTGGTGACACTTGGCGTCATGGTAGCAATCAGCAGTGTCGTATACGTATTAGAAGGGTTGATACCATTCCCGGTACCTGGTGGCAAATGGGGATTTTCAAATTTTCTCGTTCTGTACCTTTCTTTTTTCTCCGGAATTACAAATGGAGTCGTGCTTGCAATTTCAAAATCGTTGCTTGGTTCTATACTTTCGGGTACTATATTCACCCCCGGTTTTTTTATGGGATTTCTTGGAAGCTTGGCATCAGCTATTGCACAAGGTGCCATTGCAAAGCTCAATATCTTTGGATTAACGGGGATCAGCATCTTAGGAATGCTTGTAAATAATATCGTTCAATTTCTCGTCGGAAGTTTCTTGATAGGGTCTTCTGCAATATATGTGTTTTTGCCACTAGTCATATTCTTAGGCACTTTCTCGGCACTGGCAAATGCATATCTTGCCAACCAAACTGAGAAGATATTTGAAAGCATGGAAGAACGATAACGGTAATCGTGATATTGAAAGGTAGCGGGAGGTGATAATCTTGATAAGACGATCAGATTTTCCAAAGGACTTCTATTTTGGTACAGCAACAGCTTCTTACCAAATAGAAGGTGCGGTAGATGAAGATGGTAAAGGTCCATCGATATGGGATGTCTTTTCTCATACGCCAGGAAAGACATTCAATGGCGATACGGGAGACATAGCATGTGATCATTACCATAGATACAAAGAAGACGTTCAGATAATGAAAGACATAGGTCTTAATGCATATCGATTCTCGGTCTCCTGGCCACGTATCATGCCAGATGGGAAGAACATCAATCAAAAGGGTATCGATTTTTACAATCGACTTGTTGACGAATTACTTGAAGCAGATATCACACCGTTTGTGACGCTCTATCATTGGGATTTACCATATGCGTTGCAAGAAAAGGGTGGATGGTTGAATCCAGATATTGCGATGTACTTCAGGGCATATGCAACTTTCATGTTCGATGAATTGGGAGACAGAGTAAAGCATTGGATAACTTTGAACGAACCATGGTGTTCTTCGTTTTTAGGTTACTTTACCGGTGAACATGCACCAGGACATCAGAACTTACAAGAAGCAATCCTCGCTGCACACAACCTGCTTAGAGCTCACGGTTACGCCGTCCAATCATTCAGAGAAGAGGTAAA
>ERZ795031.666-NODE-666-length-40881-cov-18.916352_pt1 | contig 40881 bp, 37 predicted proteins | sample MGYA00375123_ERZ795031 | MGnify/ENA primary metagenome ERZ795031 (study PRJEB30166, sample SAMN05720159) | activated sludge metagenome | isolation source: anaerobic digester from wastewater treatment plant | place: USA | collected 2015-04-21 ...
ACTCCTCTGACTGCCTCAAGCATACCCATTTCCGCACCGGGACGCGAAGTCGCGCAGGGCGACAAACCCGGCGCTTTTATTCAACCCCCCTCGGAGGTTAGGTCGTTGGGGTACGCGTGATCCCTGGGCTGTGCCCAGGGCTCAAATTGGACCCCGCTCCGGGGTCCCCGGAGGCCCATCCTTAGAGTCCCCGTGGCTGCCCATCCGGTTCAAATGGCTCTTTCAAGCTCTGAGTTCTCTGTGCCCTCGGTGGCCAATCTCTTTCCATAGAAAAGCGCCGGGCGCCGGTTCGGCATCGTGTTTCTTCACCACCCCGTTCTGGTCCGGCGTTTTGAAGCGGGGATCAGTGCATTGTGAGGCCGCCGTCGATGGCAATGGTGGCGCCGGTAATGTAGGCGGCCGACTCGGAAGCGAGGTAGCCGACGAGCCCGGCGATTTCTTCGGGATGGCCGGCGCGGCCGAGCGGGATGCGCGCCAGCATGGCCTCACGCATCTCGCCCTGGATCACCGCGGTCATGTCGGTTTCGATGAGACCCGGCGCGACGGCGTTGACGGTGATGTTGCGCGAACCGAGTTCGCGGGCGAGCGAGCGGGTCAGCCCGAGGAGACCGGCCTTCGCGGCGGCGTAATTGGCCTGGCCCGCCTGGCCGACGATGCCAATCACGCTCGAGATGTTGATGATGCGCCCCCACCGCTGTTTCATCATGCCGCGCACCACGGCCCGGCAACAACGGAACACGCCGGTAAGGTCGGTGTCGATGACCTGCGCCCAGTCGTCGTCTTTCATGCGCATGAGGAGGGTATCGCGCGCGAGACCCGCGTTGTTGACCAGGATCGCGACAGGACCGAACGCGTCTTCCACGGAGGCGATGAGCGCCGCGGGCGCGTCGGGGTCCGCCATGTCGGCCTGGAACGCCCGCGTGCCGTGGCCGAGCTCGTTTGCGGCCGCCGTGGCCGTTTCGAGGGAGCGCCCGCAGATCGCGACCTGGGCGCCCCGGCCTGCAAAATACGCGGCGCATGCCCGGCCAATGCCGCGCGTACCGCCCGTGATCAAAACAACCTTCCCATCAAATGCGGTCATGCCTGTTCTCCCAATGCCGCGGCCGCTTCGAGCGTGCCGACAGGGGTGACGGACGGCGCGTTTTCGGTGCGTCGGGCCAGACCTTGAAGCACCCGTCCGGGGCCAACCTCGAGCGCCTCGACAGGGCCCAGGGCAGCCATAACCTCAGTCCAGCGCACGGGCGCGCAAAGTTGGCCGGCCAGCAACTCGCGGATGCGCTCCGGCTCGGTCTCCTCGCGGCCGCTTACGGACGAAACAAACCGAGTCTCCGGCGTAGCTATCGCGACGGGTTCCAGGAACCCGCGGAAGGTCACGCTCGCGGGACGCATGTATTCGGAATGAAACGGTCCCGAGACATTGAGGCGCATGACGCGCTTGGCGCCGGCCTCTTTGAGCGCGTGCTCGGCTGCGTCCAGCGCGGCAATGGTCCCCGAGACGATGGTCTGGCCGGGACCATTGTAGTTGGCCACCTGGACGCCCCCGGGCAGAACCGCTTCGATGGCAGCGGCATCGAGACCCAGCACGGCCGCCATGGCGCCTTCCGGCACGTTCTCCGACATCAACCGGGCGCGTTCCTGGACCACGCGAAACGCCTCTTCAAACGCCAGAGCGCCCGCTGCCACCAGCGCGGAGTATTCGCCCAGACTGTGGCCGGCACACAGCGACGGCGTCGCGCCGGCGGCCGCCAGATGCGCCGTGATGGCCACCTCCACCGTCAGCAGGGCGGGCTGCGCCATACGCGTATCCGCCAGATCCGCGTCTGAACCGTGGAACAGCGTATCGAGCCACGCGGCGCTGGTCATGGCGGCGGCGCGATCAAAGATGTCCCGGGCCGCCGCGCTGGCTTCCCGGAAATCGGCGCCCATGCCGGGCGCCTGGCTTCCCTGGCCCGGATAGAGAAACGCGGTCATGGATTGGCCTCCTGGGCGTTCAGGTGCGCTTCGGTGTTGCGCAACCGTTCAATGCCGTGGCGGATGTGTTCGTTGATTCGCGAGCGCACGGCCCGGCGCGCTCCCAGCAGCGAATTCTTGACGCCCAGCGAGGAACACGACCCGTGCAGGATGATGACAACGCCCTTGACGCCGAGGAGGGGCGCCCCCGAATACATGTTGGGATCGGTTTCCCGCTTGAGCCGGCGATAGGCGCCCATGCTGAAAAACGCGCCCAGCTTGCTGATCCAGGTCGACATGAGCTCGCGGTGCAAGCGCTGTTTGATCAACGCGGCCGTGGCTTCCGTGGTCTTGAGGACCACGTTGCCCACGAACCCGTCGCAGACCACCACGTCGGCGTCGCCGTTGTAGATGGCCCGGGGTTCGATGTTGCCGACAAAATTGATGTGGCCCGAAGCGCTCAGATTGCGGTGCACGGCTTTGGCGAGGTCGTTGCCCTTGACATGCTCCTCGCCGATATTGAGCAGGCCCACGCGCGGGTTCTTCCGCCGCAGGACGTGCTCCATGTAGAGCATGCCCATCTCGGCGAAATCGCAGAGCTGGCGGGCCGTGCAATCGACATTCGCGCCCAGGTCAATGAGCAGCACGGGCTTCTTGATGGTGGGAACCGTCTGGCAGATGGCCGACCGCGACACGCCCCGGATCGGGCCGAGAATCGTGCGCGCGGCAACCATGACGGCACCGGTGTTGCCTGCGCTGACGCAGGCATCGGCCTCGCCGCTCTTGACCAGACGAAGGGCCACAAGCAGCGAGGAGTCCTTCTTCTGGCGGACCGCCATCACCGGCTGATCATCCATCCGGATGGCCTCCGAAGCATGAACGACACTGATGCGGCCGCGCCGTTTGTAGGGCGCCAGCGCCTGCTCGAGCCGCTCCCGGTCCCCAACAAGCAGGTACTCCGTGTCATCCTGAAGGCTGGCCTCAACGGCCCCCCGCACTTCGGGACCCGGAGCGTTGTCGGAACCCATGGCATCGAGAGCAATTCGCATGCGCTACCCCTGTCGGTTCTCCCTCAGCGCCGGCCCGGCCCCCCCCGGGGCCGTTCACCCGCCGCGAAGGAGCTTCGCGCCGTTACAAATCGACGCCCGGTCAAAGGACCGGGCGTCGTCCGTTGGCGGGCATCACGCAGATTATTCGGTTCCGATCTTGATCGACAAGCGTTCTTTGTAGTGGCCGCATTTCGGACATACCCGGTGCGGCTGAATGCGCTCGCCGCAGCTCGGGCATTCGCTCAGATTCGGCTTCACCAGGGCATGATGAGACCGCCGGGTATTCCGGCGCGTCTTTCCAGTGCGTCTCTTTGGTACCGGCACGAGTTCACTCCTTCGAACGTTTGGGGTCCAGATCGGGAAACAGGTTCACCAATCCCGAAAACCCGCTATTTCCAAATTCCGCCGCGGGGGGCTCTCCCCCGCAGGCGCACGGCGCTGTATTGCGATTCGCGCCGCACTGCGGGCACAATCCCGCGCAATCCTCATCGCACAACGTCTTCGACGGCGCGAACAAGACCAGCTCTTCCCACGCCTGGCTGGCCAGGTCGATCTCACTGCCGTCGAAATAGACCGTCTCGCTCTCGTCGTCCACAAAACCGTCGTCGTCGCTCTCGGCCGCGGCCTCGGCGAGTCCGGGCGCGGGCCCCTGCTCAAACGTCCAGATGACATCGAGACTGAACGGAACCTGCGTCGCCACAAGACACCGGTCGCATGGCCTGAGGTACTCCCCCGTCAGCGTTCCGATGAACACAAAACGGGGATCGACACAACTCATTCGTCCCTGGATGCGGGTCAGCCCGATCTCCAGCGCCTTCGCCCCCTCGGGACGAAGACCGGTTTCAGGAACCGTAATGTCGACCTCATGCTCGCCGCGTTCCAGTGCCGACAGCGGTATCTTCAAGCCGGACACGGCGTTCACCTCCAAATAAAAACGGCCGTTAGCGTACCAAATCACCCCGCAACCCGTCAAACACGCCGCGGCACGCTCCGGCGAAAGCGGCCCGCCCGGCCCGTTTCGCCCACCCGCGGCGGGTTACCGGGTTCGCACGGGGCCCTTGCCTTGGCTCAAAACGCATTGTATCCTTAATCCCTGCCGGGTCGCGCGCGTTCCCGCGCACCTCGCGGGGGTTCCGTCCGGAGGCCTCGGCGAGCGAGCCCGAAAGCCTGTAAGCACTTCGAGGAGCGTGGCTTATGAAAAAGGCGCTGGCCATGGTATGCCGGGTATGCCCGTTCTGCATTCTCCGGCGGATGTTTCCCGAATCCCGCTACGGCCGGTTCATGCGCCGCGCCGAACAGGACTGCCCGTGCTGCCGCGCGTACGACGAGCTGTACGCGAAACCGGGCGCGTCCGAGCCACACGACGTGAAGGGCGCCTGACGAGCCCGTCGTCTTCCCCGCCGGTGGGTCAAACCGTCACGCAGCGCCCGGCCGGGACTCGTGGAAGCCCGTGGGTGTTTGGGCGGGCTACCGTTCGTCGAGGGGAATCCATTTCCGCACGTTCTCGCCGGTGTAGACCTGCCGGGGCCGGTGGATGCGTTCCCCGCGCTCCAGGCGCATTTCGCGGTAGTGGGCAATCCATCCGGGCAGACGGCCCAGCGCGAACATGACCGTAAACATGTTCGTGGGGATGCCGATGGCGCGATAGATGATCCCGCTGTAGAAGTCGACGTTCGGATACAGCTTCCGTTCGATGAAGAACTCGTCCTTGAGCGCCGCCTCTTCGAGATGTTTGGCGATGTCCAGCAGCGGGTCGGACACGCCCATCTCGCCGAGGACGTCGTCACAGGCTTTCTTCAGGATGCGCGCGCGGGGATCAAAGTTCTTGTAGACCCGGTGTCCGAAGCCCATCAGGCGGAAGCCCGACTGTTTGTCCTTGGCCATCCGGATGTATTTCTTGTAGTCGCCGCCGTCGGCTTCGATGTTCTGGAGCATTTCGATCACGGCCTGGTTGGCGCCGCCGTGGAGCGGGCCCCAGAGGGCGCACACGCCGGCCGAAACCGCGGCAAACAGATTGGCCTGGCTGCTTCCGACCATGCGCACGGTGGACGTGCTGCAGTTCTGCTCATGGTCGGCGTGGATGATGAGCAGGAGGTCGAGCGCGCGCTCGACCACCGGCGACACCTCGTAGGGTTCCGCGGGATGCCCGAACATCATGCGGAGGAAGTTGGCCGCGTAGCTGAGTTCCGCCAGCGGGTACATGATGGGCTCGCCGCGCGATTTCTTGTACGAGTAGGCGGCCAGGGTCTTGGCCTTGGCCAGCAGATACATGATGGCCAGATCGAGCGTCTCGGCGGTGTTCGCCTCGGGATAAAACGCGGAAAGACTCGAGATCATCGCCGAGAGAATGGCCATGGGGTGCGCGTGGGGCGGATAGTGGTCGAACACGTTGATCATGGTTTCGTGCGCATAGCTGTTCAACGTGAGTTGCCGGCGCCATTCGATCAGTTCTTCGCGGTTGGGCAGGTGCCCGTAGATCAGCAGGTGGCACACCTCGGGAAACCGTGCCGCGGCGGCCAGTTCTTCGATCGGGTACCCCCGGTACCGCAAAACGCCCTTCTCGCCATCGATAAAGGTGATGGCGCTCTCACACGAGCCGGTATTGGCGTAACCGGGGTCGAGGGTGATGTAGCCCGTGGCCGAGCGCAGGGACGTGATGTCGAAGGCTTTTTCCGCCTCGGTGCCGACGATCACCCGAAACTCGTATTCCTGCCCGTCTAGAATCAGTTTGGCTGAACTCATACTACCTGTGTCTCCCTCCTGATTCACCCGCGCGAGTAAACACAAACGTACCTGCTACTCTGCCCACGTATGCGTATGTGCGCGCCATTGATGCTTTGCAGACGAATGACCTGCAAGAACCCTGGAAACCGTGCCCCAGCGAAAAAACTCTATCGAAACGCCCGCATAATGTCAACTCCTTGACACGCAATACGATAGCGCAACATCGGCCGGTCCGTCAGCCGCTGCGGCCCATCCCTGTCGCGGGCGCTGTTCAGGAAACCCGCCCTCGGGACCGTCCATTCCCGGCGGGGAGGCCGGCCATCAGTCCTGCCGCGGGATCAGCGTTCGGCCGCCAGCAGGGTGGCGAGCTTGCCGTCAAACTCGGTCTTGCTGTACGCGCCCAGATAATGCACCACCCCGTCGCGGCCAATGAGCGCCACCCAGGGGATCTGCTCGCCCTTGTACAGGTCGAACGTGGCACGGCCCTGCTTGTCCACCCCGACGGGATAGGTCGCGCCGTGTTCACCCGCCCACGCTTCCACGTCCGCGGCGGCGGCCTCTTCCGAGGCCTCCGGCGCCGACACGATGGCGACGGACGCAAGGCCCCGGGTCCTGTGTTCCTGCCGCAGAGTCTCGAGCGTGGCCGCCACCTCGGCGCTGCCGGAATCACTCGGGTCCAGGAAGGCCAGCGCGACCACGTTGCCTTTCACCTCCTGGAGCGAGGCTGATTTCGACCCCACCCACGTGACCGCCCAGGCCGGCGCGGGCTGGCCGAGCACCTCAAGGCGTCCCAGCACCTCATCGACAAACGCCGTGACCTGCTCGTCGGTCGAGGATGCCCTCAGCCCGGTCAGCATGGTCCTGGCAGCCTCGTATTCGCCCTTGTCCACGCGCGTCAGCGCGCCATACACCTTGCCGCGCAGAATCAGGTCTTTGGCGCGTTCGGCTTCGCTGTACCCGGGATACGCCTCCAGAAGCGATTCGAGCCGTTCCACGCCTTTGTCATAGGCGCCCTCGATCAGGCAGGCCAGCCCGAGCGTGAACGCGTAGTCGCCTTTCGTGGCGTCGGAATCCACCGCGTCCACCTTGGGCCCGGCCTTCTCCAGCAGGGTTACGGCATCGCCCGCCCGGCTAAGCTCCATGTACGTCTTCGCCAGTTCGAGGGCCTTGTCCACATTGTCCGGCTGCTGGCGCACTTCCTCCTCGAGACGCGCAATCGCCTCCATGCGGCTCTGGGCGGTCTGAAGAAACTCCAGAAAACCCGCCGGCGGCATAAAACCGGACTGCTCGTGAACCGCCGCGCCTTGCGCCGTCAGCACAAAGAGCGTCGGCACGCCCCGCACGCCGTACTGCGAGGCAATTTGCGGTTGTTTGTCGGAATCGATCTTGAGCGGGACGTAGGCTTCGAGCGCTTTGATGACCTCGGGGGCCGTAAAGGTCTCGCTCGCCAGCATTTTGCAAGGGCCGCACCATTCCGCGAACACGTCCATGAAAATGAGCTTGTTCTGAGCCGCGGCCTGTTCTTTGGCCGCGTCGAGGCTCGTGAGCCAGGGAATGCCGCCGGCGTCCTCGGCGTACCCAACGGATGCCGCCACGGTCAGCAACATAACCAACCCGGCCGTTTTGAACGGGTTGGGGATTTGCGTGCACTGTCGCATGTAGTTACCTCCAGTTTTTTTGGGGAATCCGGCGCGTATCGACGGATTCCATATCAGGAAATCAACGGTTCCGGTTGACGGCCTATTCCTTCGCCTGGCCGAAAACCCCGGTGCATCCGATGGCGGCAGTATGACAGACGGCGTTGCCGCGTGCGAGATCTCTCTGGCCTCGCGCCCGCAGCCGGCAATGCCTGGCCTCATCCGGAGAGGCCCGGCCAGGGCGGGAATTGAGGACGGACCGGGGACGGGCGTCAATCCAGCAGGAGCAGGCCCAGCGCGCCGTACGCCAGCAGGCGCACGAGGCCCGCCACAAAGCCAAACACCGCGCGCAGACCCACAAACGTGACGACCGCGCTCAGCCCCGGGTCATAGACAACCCAAATGAAAAACACCGCGAGAAGGTACGCAAGCAGCACGCCCAGGAAACCCAAGAAAAAACCGATGGCCTGCGAAACCACGAACAACACGGCCGTCAAGCCAAGGGACACCACCCCGACATGAATCGCGCTGGCGAGCCAGTGATACGCGGGAAGCCGGTTCGCGAAAGCCAACGCAAGGAACAGGGCCGCGAACGTCGGCACAAAAAGAAACACCGTCTCCAGCGCAATCATGACCACCCGCACGATGGTCTTCTCCGATTTGGACCACGCCTCGGGCGGGCCAAACATCCCCAGCCCGCCGGCGCTCTCGCTCCCGGCCTCGACCGCGGTCTCGCCGGGTGGCGGGGGCGAGTCGATGAACGTGGCCACCACCGCCAGGACCATGACGCTGATGGCGGCCGCCCATAGTCCCCGCCGAAACGCGGGCGTCTCGCGAAAATCCTCGAACCGTTTCCCCAGGCCCGGCTCTTCGTCGTCGACGGCATCCGCATCATGGTCGATGACGCCCGCGCCCACTGCGTCCGGCGCATGCTCCGCGGTATCCGGCGCGGCGGCGATCCGCGCGCCGTCGATGGCGGCCGGCGCGGGTTCGGCGTTTGACGCCCCGACGCCCTGGTTGGCGCAGATATGGCAGATGACGCCTTCGGCGGCGGGATTCCTGTCCCAATCGCCGCGAAACGGCCGGCCGCACCGGGCGCAATGGCCGGCACTGCCCTTCTTGCTCGTATCGTCCGCGGGAATCCCCGCGTCGATCGGGCGCGTGTTGTCCGTCGTGACCCGAATCGGCCGGCCGCACTTTCCGCAGACGCTCTCCATGCCCCAGGCAGTGTCAGATACGTAAAAGCGGTGGCCGCATTCGCAGGTGCAAATCAGGTTCTTCATGTGTTCGATCATACACGTTTTCGGCGAGCATTGTGCAGCGTCCGGAAAAAAGAGACGGTCCCGCGAAGGATTCCGCCCCGTCACGGCAATATAATGGGTAAAAAGCTCAACCGAAGAAGGTGGAGGAATGGAGGCGGAAGGCCGTCAGTGGGAAGAACGGGCCCTGCGGGCCGCGGTGCTGTCCGGAGATGAGACCGCATGGCGCGTACTGTATGAACGGCATTTCGACGCCCTGTTCGCCCATGTGTACAGCCGGGTGGCCTGCGATCCGGAACGCGCCGGGGAAGCCGTGCAGGACTGCTGGATGACGGTCGTGCGGCGGATGCGCACATTCGATCCGTCGCGGGGCAGTTTTGGCGCCTGGCTTCGAGGCATCGCGGACCACGTGGTGCTCGGCCAGAAACGGCGCTGGGCGCGAAGACAGCGCCTGGCGGAAGCAGCCCCCGAAACACGGGCGTTTGCCGCGCCAGATACGTCTTTGGAAGCCGCCGAGCGGGTTGCCTGGGTACTGGCGGGACTGCCCAAAGAGTACGAGGCCGTCCTGCGCGCGAAATACGAAGAAGAGGAACCGGTGGCCGCTATCGCAGCCTCCTGGGGTCGCAGCGCAAAGGCGGTGGAGTCGCTACTCTCGCGAGCGCGGTCGGCGTTCCGGCAACGCTGGGCGGACCTGGACAGGGAGCCGGTGCAGCATGAAGGATACGACCATGAGAAAACCTGAGCGCTTCGACGAAAACGAGCCGCTGCTCGAGAACGGCGTTCTCGATTCCGGAGCCTGGCGCGCGGCCGTCGCGCCCGAGGAATTGCGGGAGACTCTGCTGGAGCAAACATGTGCCGCCGTGCGTTTCCGCGCGAGACGGCGCCGCATGCTGCTTGGAGGCGCCGTGGCGGCGGCCTATGCGGCGGGGCTCATTACGGCATTCCTGGCCTTCGGCGGCACCCCCGAAAGCCCGGGCACCACCCCGGTATTGTCGGAGGTGGCGCACTCGACGCCCTTGCCGGAAACGCCGCCGGCGGGGCCGGTGTTCTCGCGCGACCTGCTGAACGACCCGGAACAGTTCGCCCTGTTACTGGGGCGCTCGTCCCGGGAACAGCAGGCCGCACTGCTCAAAGCCGCGGGAGACACGTATCTGAACGAATTTGGCGACGTAGAGCACGCCGTGCGCTGCTACCGGCGGCTACTGTCCCTTGAACCGCCGGAAGACGGTGTCTCAACGAACCTTGACGACTCGTGGCTGTTGCGGTCGTTGAAGCAGGCACGCCTGCAGGAGGAACATCATGAAAACGCGAGCTCTTAGGCCGGTGGCTGGCATACTCTTCGGAACCCTGCTTACCGTTAGCGCGTTCGGACAGTCGGCCGCGCCCCCGGCGCCCCCGGTTGTGCCCGCTGCACCCGACGCGCAGCCCGTCGCCCCTCCGGCAGTCGCGACGGATTCTGGCGTACCGGAGGTGGCAGGACCCAAGACTCCGGAGATCCCTCACGGGGTGCCGGATAAGCTGGAGGATATCGTGGAATTGGTGCAGCGAACCAGCCCGGAGGTCATCATCGCCGAAGCGCAACTGCGCGAAGCCGAGGCCCGGCTGCGGCAGGCCAGACTCGAGGCCACGCAGCATGCCATTCTAGCCCAACGCAACAGGAAGATCGCGGAGATTGCACGGCGGAACGTGCAGGAAGTTGAGCAGAAGTATAAGGCAGGGCGGGGAACGACGCAGGAACTCCTGGCCGCCCAGGAGCGACTGGCCGAACTTGAAGCGGCCCTCGCCAGTTCCAGTGTTTCGCTTGAGATGATGGCGGCCCAATACGGGGGAGGCGCCAGACCGGTGGACCCCCTGAACGCGCCGCCACGAATTCCCGCGGAACGGCCCGTTCTCCCGCAAGCAGCCGAGAATGAAATTCAGCAGGCGCTGAACCAACCCGTAAGCATCGAGTTCAGTGACATGTCGATGTCTGACATAACGGAATTCCTCAGTGAATACGCGGCAGTGAACATCGTGGTGGATCCGGCTTCCGACCAGCCGGTGGTTTCCGTCCGTCTGAGCGATGTGCCGCTTCGCGACGCCTTGCTTGCGCTGGCTGACCTCGGTCAGGATGTCTGCTTTGTCATCCGCGACCATTTCATCTTCGCCACCACCCGGGAACGGGCGATGCAGATCAGCGCGCCGACGATTCCGGAGGACGTCCCGCTCTACCTCCCCGCGGATTCCGTCGTAAGACAGACGCGTCAGGAGGAACTCGAAGGGCAAAGGAGAGAGGCGGAGAGGGATGCGGCGAAAGCTCCTGCCAGGCTTGTGCCGCGCAGAGACCCGGCTCCCTGAGCTGCCCTCCAGGTTGCGGGGTGCATGTGTGGGCGCATCCACCCCTTTCCTGTAGCCGCCGGTCGTGCGCTCCGGGTGGCCGGTGCGCGCAACCCCGGACATAGAACGGCCCGGCCGGGTGTTAGGCTATCGAGAACGACGCATAGGAAGTCATCGTGGAGCCGTACCATGTCAAAATCAGTCACGTCCGGACAGGCGCGCAGAAAACAACGCGGTGCATTGGCGAACCAATGGTCGTCGGCGGTGACGCAGGGGGTCGAGCGGGCCGCCAGCCGGGCCATGCTGCATGCGGTGGGCTTTTCGGAGGCCGATTTCCGGAAGTCGCAGGTGGGGATTGCCTCGACCTGGAGCCAGGTGACTCCCTGCAACATGCACATCGACGTGCTGGCGCGGGAGGCCGCGCTCGGCGTTGACCGGGCCGGGGGCAAAGCGGTGGTCTTTAACACCATAACCATCTCGGACGGGATCTCGATGGGCACCGAGGGCATGAAATACTCGCTGGTGTCGCGCGAGGTGATAGCGGACTCGATCGAGACGGTCGCGGGATGCCAGGCCTTCGACGGACTGGTCGCCATCGGCGGCTGCGACAAGAACATGCCCGGCTGCATGATGGCGATCGCGCGCCTGAACCGGCCCGCGGTATTTGTCTACGGCGGCACCATCCTGCCCGGCGTGCACAAGGGCAGGGACGTGGACATCGTGTCGGTGTTTGAGGCCGTTGGCCGGCATGCCAAAGGAGAGATCGGCGACCGTGAACTGCGGGCCATCGAGGCGTGCGCCATTCCGGGTCCGGGCGCCTGCGGCGGCATGTACACGGCGAATACCATGGCGTCGGCCATCGAGGCCCTGGGCATGAGCCTGCCCAACAGTTCCGCCCAGGCCGCGATTTCCAGTGAGAAGGCGGAGGACTGCCGCCGCGCGGGCGCGGCCGTCATGGCCATGCTCGAAACCGGGTTGCGGCCGCGCGACATCTTGACCCGGCACGCCTTCGAAAACGCCATCACGGTCGTGATGGCGCTGGGCGGCTCGACCAACGCCGTGCTCCACCTCCTCGCGATGGCGCACACCGCCGGGGTCAATCTGGCCCTGGACGATTTCACCCGCATCGGCAAACGGACGCCCGTCCTGGCCGATCTCAAACCGAGCGGAACGCACGTCATGGCGGACCTGGTCAAGATCGGCGGGGTAACGCCGCTGATGCGCGATCTGCTGAAAGCGAAACTGCTGCACGGCGATTGCATGACGGTCACCGGGCGGACGCTTGCCCAGAACCTGCGCGGGACGAAATCCTACCCGAAGAAGCAGACGGTCATACGGCCCTTCTCGGATCCGGTCAAGCCAACGGGCCACCTGGTGATATTGCGCGGCAACCTGGCGCCGGGAGGTGCGGTCGCGAAAATCTCGGGGAAGGAAGGCACCCGCTTCACCGGCACGGCGCGGGTGTTCGGTTCGGAAGAAGAGGCGCTCAAACGGATCCTCGACGGCACGGTCAGGAAAGGCGACGTCATCGTGATCCGGTACGAAGGCCCGAAGGGCGGGCCCGGCATGCGCGAAATGCTCTCCCCCACCTCGGCCGTCATGGGCAAGGGGCTGGGAAACGAGGTCGCGCTCATTACCGATGGACGGTTCAGCGGCGGCTCCCATGGGTTCGTGGTGGGACACATCACCCCCGAAGCCCAGGCGGGCGGCCCCATCGCGATTGTGAAAAACGGCGATCCCATTACCATCGACGCCGACAGACGCACCCTCACCCTGGGCGTGCCGAAGAGGGAAATCGATGCGCGCCTGAAGGCCTGGAACGCGCCCAAACCACGGTACACGCGCGGCGTGCTGGCGAAGTATGCCAGCCTTGTGAATTCCGCGTCGGAAGGCGCGGTCACGGACGCCGCGCTCAAACTCCCCTGAAACCGGGCGCGCGCACCTACTCCGGCCGGGGCGTTTCCAGGTAGCAGACGAGCCGCTGTTGCTGCGTGTCCGCGTGCAGCTTGACCAGCCGCCCGCTCGCGAGTTGCGCCACGTCGATGACCCGCACGATCGAATCGAACTCCGTGGCGTCGGGAAGCAGGCGGGTGAGGGCGCTCGGGGTGCGCTCGAAAAACCGCTCGCTGAGGAAATTCCCCTTGTGGCCGGGCAGCAGCGCCATGTAGAGCATGTCCATCTCGACAAGTTCACTGAAGAAATGCGTGCCAAACGAGCAATCGGGCACGAGATCCTCGCGCATGGCCACGATCTCGCACAGAACGGAAACGGAATTGATTTCCGAGAAGTGCACGGGGATCCCCAGCGACGGCGTCGTGGTGCCCCAGCGGCCCGGACCCAGCAGCATGGTGATGGGCGGGTTGTCGCTCTGTTCGTTGATGTGATTCAGGCGGCCGATGAGGCGCGCCACCGCATACCGCTCCTTGACGGGCATGTGGCCGTACACCGACGGCACGACGTAGATGATCCGGTCGAGCGCGTCCAGCCGGCTGTGGCCGATCACCGGACCGTGTACGGCCAGGAGCAGGTCGGCGGGATCGATCTTGGCCGCCGGGCCCACGACCCGCACGTCGCCCTTGACCTGCAGCGGGCGGCACTGCACGAGGTTCAGCTTGTAGTCGTCGTCCGAAACAAAATTCGCCGTAAACTCGACATCGACCGGCGTCTCGTAGGCGGTTTCGAGCGTAGCCAGCATCTCGCGCATGTCCTCGACAAACGAGGTCTTCTTCAGGAGCCCATCGAACGTCAACACGTTGGGCGCGACGGCCCGCAGACCCCGCTCGCGGGCAAGACGTTCGACGCGCAGGTCGCGCGACGCGAACAGGTGGATGGGCACGTCGCGCGCTTCTTCGCAGATCTCGCTGAAATCGGTGGTCGTGAGGGTGTTGTTCTGCAGGTCGATCGCATCCACCTTGTGCTGCGAATGGCGGGTGAGGTCCTCGGATTCGGCCCCGGGCCGTTTGCCCGGCGCATTCAGCGCGACCAGACGCGTGTAATCGTCGTCGGACCGGTCCACCGCGCGGGTGCCCAGGCCGAACACCAGCCGGAGCATGCCCGCCTGGGGATCGATGCCCGGGTCCCAGACAAAGGGGTTGAATGAATACCCCACGCCCGCAAGATGCGGGAAATGAAACGGCCCGTGTTGCGCGCCGGATACGCGCTGGACCAGGAGCGCCATCTGCTCGTCGCGGTGCAGCAGGTTGAACCGGGCGCGGTAGGTCAGGGCGGGCTTGCTCATCGTGCTCGCATACACGGTCTTGACCGCCGCCAGGAACTGTTCCAGCCGTTCCGCGCGCGAACCCTGATTGGCGCAGAACACACTGTCGTATTTCCCCGCGAACGAATTGCCGAAATTGTCTTCGAGCAGGCTGCTGGACCGCACAATGATGGGCGACTGGCCGAAATAGTCGAGCATGTCGCCGAACCGTTTTTCGATGTATTCGGGAAACGTGCCTTCGAGGATGCGCTGGCGCGCTTCCTCGGCGCCCTCGAGGTACTCCTTGGATTTGAGCTGCCGTTTGCGGATCTTCCAGCATCCGTTGCGCACCAGGAACGTGTAGAACACGTCCGAGGGGATGAAAAAGGAATCGTGCACTTCGAGGCGGTCCTGCCACCGGGGATCCGCCCGCTCGAGGATGGCGCGGGCCAGGAGCATGCCGACGGATTTCCCGCCAATGAGTCCCGTGCCCAGCAGGCGCCGGCCGATCGCCACCATGTGCTCGAGGTCGAAGTATTTCGCGGCGAGCCCGAGCACCCGTTCATCGCGCGAAATCGCCATCCGGAGCAGCCGCTCGAACATGGCCTGGACGGCCTCCGGAGAGGCCGCGCCCGCACGGAGCTGGTCCAGCAGCGCCTCGGCTTGAACGAACGTGCGGGTCCACACGCCCAGATGGTATTGCGAGAGGCCGAGCGCGGACCGCGGGCTCGCGGTGAGGATCTCGGAAATTGTATGGCTTTCGGAGACCGCGCGGACGGTCTCGCCGTCGAGCTCGTGGAGCAGGAACATCGTGGGGGAGCTTCGGCCGTCGACTTTCAGGGGGTGCACGTAGAGCTTGTCGTTCTTACGATACACCTCGAGGAGGAGCTGGGTGGTCTGCGTAATCGGGTTGATCGCGAACGACGAGTGAAACCGCCGCAGCAGGGCGAAATAGGCCACCGTGTTCAGTTCGTACAGGTAGGGGCAGGTCAACAGAAAGAAGTTGCCGACCATCTGGTCGCAGTACCAGTCCGCCGTGAGGTCCGACAAGCTGTCGAATACGTGGTACGCCCCCGGACCCGCGAGTTCCACCGCGTGGTGAATGCCGTCGAGAAACGTCTCGAACCCGGCCTGGGGATCGAGGTGGACGACCTCGACGCCTTTGTACGGCTGAAGCAGGGGTTCGTGGCGCGCAAACCGGAAGTACAGGATCCGCCGGCCCTGTTCGAGCGCGGTCTCGACGAACGGCTTCACCAGTTTCGCGTAGTCGGCGATGGACTCGACCTCCCACACGATATTGTCGCCCGGGCGGATCCCGCAGAGCACCCGGTCCAGATCGGGAATGCCGGTGCTGAACATGCCATCCATGGGCGTCATGTCGGTTCTTCCGGGGCCTCTTCCGGGATGCCGGCGTCGTCGTCATAGACCGGGCTTTCGTCGTCGGGGGCGCCGATCAGCCCCAGGCGGCGGTCGATCTGGCCGTGGCTGCCCCGGCGAAACAGGCCGCGCACCTCCTGCGGAAAGAGTTCGAGCAGCCGCTTCCAGATGTAGTACGTCAACGCCCGTCGTGCCGGTTTGGGCAGCTCGTGGTAAACCACGCCCAGGGTATACACCGTCTGGCCGTCGCGTACGGTCTCCTTCAGGCGCACCACGCGCGCACTGACCTGATGGGGCAACTCGTCCGGCAGATGCAGACGGAAGGTGACCACATCGCCGGGCTCGAAATGCCCGGCCGTGAAGAGGAGTGCGCCCTCGGCGCTGACATCCACCACCAGTGCCTGGAACGCGCGGCGGTCGTCAAGCCGCGACACCTTCGTGCGGGTGTGCAACGGAACGCGCCACGTGCGCCGGCGATCAAACCGCTTCACGCTGGCCGTCCGCATGAGCAGCAAGACGTCATCGCCGGGGCGCGGCGCCGTGACCACATGCGTGTGATAACAGTACGTCCCCTCCAGCGTGGGAATCTCGAGCGACACGCCCAGGTTCCTGGTGGGCAAGGACCCTTCCGGCGCCGTCACGGCTACCGTGTCGTTGCACACCTCCAGAATCGTTACCGGTCTGCGTTCTTCCCGGTAGCGGACGAAAGCCGATTTACCCTTGATCAACGGTGAGGCCACACGCGCTTCCTCGATGTCTCCACCTGCAACGTCCGGATCGTATCACATGCCCCGTGCCGCCCGCGAAATCGCCGCCCGGGCCCGGCCCGCGCCGCCCGGGCCGCCCACATCTTCGCGACATGAAGTGGATCGAGCAACGGCCGCCCGATGCAGGCGGTGCTTCGGGAACGGGGTCATGAAGGACCCGTCACCGTTGCGCGGCGTCCCCGCCGTCGAAATCCATCCGGAACCGTTCGCCGAGGTAGGTACGGCGGGCCACGGGGTTTTCGGCGATTTCGCGGGGCGTGCCCGCCACGCTGATGGTGCCTTCGCTGATGATGTAGGCGCGATCGGTGATTTCCAGGGTTTCACGGACGTTGTGGTCGGTGATCAGCACGCCGATGCCGTTTCTCTTGAGCTGGGCGACGGTTTCCTGGAGGTCGGCCACGGCGATCGGGTCGATGCCCGCGAACGGTTCGTCGAGCAGAAACACCCTGGGACTGGTGACCAGCGCCCGGCAGATCTCGGTGCGGCGGCGTTCCCCGCCCGACAACGTGTACGCGGGGCTGTCCGCCACGTGCGCAATCCCCATTTCGTCCAGGAGGGCGTCGGCGCGCAATTCGCGCTCGGCCGCGGACAACGGCAGGTATTCCATGATGGCGAGGAGGTTCTGGCGCACGGTAAGTTTGCGAAACACCGACGCTTCCTGGGGGAGATAGGCCATGCCCTCGCGCGCCCGGCGGTACATCGGCAGCCTGGTGACGTCGCGGTCCTGAAAATAGATGCCTCCGTTATCCGGCCGCAAGAGGCCTACGATCATGCGAAACGTCGTCGTCTTGCCCGCCCCGTTGGGACCCAGCAACCCCACGATTTCGCCGGGATGCAGTTCGATGCTGACATCGCGCACCACCACCCGGCGCTTGAACTGTTTCACAAGCCCCTCGGTGCGCAACAAGGCATGATTCGTATCGGACACGCGAACTTCCTTCCGGCCCGGGCTATGGGGTAACTTTCCGGGCGACAAACTGCGGAAACGCCGTTTCGAACAGGCCGCGATTCAGCTTGATCAGGTCCGGCCCGGACGCCGGTTTGGCATTGACCAGCGCCTGCACGGGTTCGGGCAGCGCGGTGCCTTCCCAGGCGGCCGCGTCATAGAAATCCTTCCTCTGGAGCACCTTGTTGAGCTGTCCGACGAAGTCTTTTCTCATGCCGGCGGTCAACTGGGCGTCGGCCGCCATGGCATTGAACTGGGCCCGGGCTTCTTCCGGCAGCAGGGAAACAAGCCGTTTGCCGGGAGACGCCGCGCCGGCGGCGGCCTGCGCCTTGATGGCGGGGATAATGCCCTGCCAGTCCGTCACGTCGGCCACGGTAAGCAACATGGGATCCTGGGCTTCGCTCTCGCCACCCAGGTTCTCCAGCGAGATGGTGTCGGTCGTGACCATGTCGTCCATCTCAATGGAGCCGTCCCCCAGATGGTAGATGAAACGTGATGCCGAGATGCCCTGGAACGCCTCGGAGTTGATGTTCACCTTCTCCGTGAAGATCAGGGTGTCGGCGGTCATGTCCAGCAGGGCGGTCTGGGACGAAATGGTGCCGATCTCGCCGTCCACGCTGACATTTCCTTTGAGGTCGACCTTCTGGGGCTGTTCGCCCGGCTGCCACTCGAACACGATCTCGCTGGCCTGAATGTCGAGGGGTTTTTCGTCCGGGTTCCTGGAGAACAGGGTCAGGGCGACGCCCCCCTGCATGTGCCAGCGGCCTTCCGTGATCTTGACCTTGGGCGCCCTGGTGATGCTCATGCGATCGAACTTCATCTCGCCCGCCCCCGCGCCCGCCGCTACGCTCAATGCGAGCGCGAATGCCCACATCCGCTTCTTCATGGTTCGGTTCTCCCTGCCAGCGTCACGTCGCCCGTGAGATTATCAAGTAACAGCGCGCCTTCATCCGGATGAAACTCCAGATTCTCCGCGCCCAGTTCCGCTCCTTCGTCCAGGATCCGCACCGGTTTCTCCGTCCGGGCCACCCGTTCTTCGTCGAGCCAGACAAGGTCTGCCATCTCGACCCGCATGGTGCCCCGTTCGAGAACGACCGCGCCCTCCATGGTAGCCGTTTTCGCCTGCTGGTCAAAGCGGCCCCGTTCCGCGCGAATCGTCGTCACGTCGTTGTCTCGGCCGTGAATCTCCGCTTCAACCTGTTCGAGAAGGGCCTCCCCCTCGACCGTGATCGATACGGCCGGCGTGCGCATCACGAACGAGGGCCGTTGCTCGACGCCGCCCCGGCCTGCTCGGTAAAAGAAAAACTCAGTCAACCGGGCCGCCGCCGGCGGGGGAGGCTGAGCGCCGGCCGGCGCGTCCGGAGCGCCGGACACGGGCACATCGCTCGGCGCCGGTTGCCGGTCGCAGGCCGGTAGAACCGCCCCCGCGGCGCACAGCAGGACCATGGCCCAGACCCGCTTCATGCGGCGCCTTTTCGGTTTTTCAGAAACACGGCCCGAAGCCCCTTCAGCGTCAAGTGCGGGTCCACCCGATCGATCCGCGTGGCGATGCCCGCCACAAGTTCCGCGAATCCGCCGGTGGCCAGGACGAACGGCGTGTCGCCCATTTCCCCGGCTATACGGAGGATGAGACCGTCCACCAGATCGGCATAGCCGTATGTGAGTCCGGAGCGAATGTGATCAATGGTGTTCTTCCCGATGACGGTGGCCGGCTTCACGATCTCGACGCTGGGAAGTTTGGCGCATTTTTCGAACAAGGCATCGGCCGCGGTCTTGATGCCGGGCACGATGATGCCGCCGCGGTATTCCCCCCGTGCGGTGATCGCGTCAAATGTGGTCGCCGTGCCGAAATCGATCACGATAAAGGGGCCGGCGTACTCTTCCAGCGCGCCGACGGCATTCACGATGCGGTCAGCGCCGACCTCCTTGGGGTTGTCGACCTGGATCACGAGGCCGGTCTTGACCCCCGGCTCGACGAAAACCAGTTCCGCCTCGAAATGGTTCGCGCACAAGTCCATCAGGGCGCCGTTCAGGGACGGGACCACGCTGGACACGCAGCACCCGTTGACCGTCTCCGGTTCGAGGCCCTCGCCCTGCAGCAGCATGTTCAGAAAGACGCGCAACTCGTCGCTCGTACGGTAATTGCCCGTGATGCTGCGCCAGTGAGCCCGCAACTCGGGCCCCTCGTACAGCCCGATGGCGGTGATCGTGTTTCCCACGTCCATCACGAGCAGCATGATTCGTCCTCCATCCACTCGAGGCGCTCGCCAAACAGAACCCGGCGCACGCCCGCGGGCGTATCGAGCACCAGACCGCCGAGGCCGTCGATCGCGGTCACAAAGCCCTCGACGCCGCGGTACCGGACGCGCCGGCCCTCCATGTCGCAGGCCGCCGCCCATTCCCGCCGGACCACTTCGCCTTGTCCCGCCCGCAGCGCACAGACCCGGTCGTCCAGCGCGGTCAGCACGCGCTCGAGCACGTCGCCCCGTTCCGGAGCGCGCCCCGTAGCCGCCAGAACGGACGTCGCGCTGGCGCGCAGTTCGGGCGGGAAATCCTCGGGGAGGTGGCGGACGTTGATCCCGATGCCCACCACGGTGGTCCCGGCCCGGCGCTCAACCAAAATACCACAGATCTTACGCGATTCGGCCAGGAGATCGTTCGGCCACTTGAGGGTGAGCGCACAAAACGGCCGGAGCCCGTCCCGCACCGCCAGGGGCGCGGCGAACTCGAGCCCGTCCGCGCCGCACGTGAACGCCACGCTGAACCACAGCCCGAGGCCCGGAGGGCTGTGCCAGGCCCGCCCATGCCGGCCGCGGCCCTCCGTCTGGTGTTCCGCCACAACCACCGTGCCGTCGCGGCCGCTGTTGAACGCCCGCGAACTGGTGGAATCCACCGATTCGAACACGAGGATGCGCGAGCCGACCACCCGGGTGTGCAACGGCCGCGAAAAGAGCAGCTCCATGGGAGGAGACTCAAACATTCTCGATGAGCAACGACAGGTCCACCGAGGGCGCGGAATGCGTCAGTGCCCCGACGGAAATGTAGTGCACGCCCGTCTCGGCGATGGCGCGTACGCGCTCGAGGGTGACGTTGCCGCTGGCCTCGAGAATGACTTTGTGCTTCGCCGTCAGCTTGACGGCCCTGGCCATCTCTTCCAGGCTCATGTTGTCAAGCAGGATCGAGTCCGCGCCCGCCTCGAGAGCCTCCTTCAGTTCCGTCAGGTTGGTCACTTCAATGCCCACCTTCATCAGGTGATGCGTGCCGCGAATGGCCTTCTCGACCGCCGCGCGGACGCTGCCCGCGGCGACAATATGGTTCTCCTTGATGAGCACGCCGTCAAACAGGGCGAACCGGTGGTTGGTCCCTCCGCCATGCATCACGGCCTGTTTTTCCAGGGCCCGCATGAGGGGCGTGGTCTTGCGGGTGTCGCAGATCCGGGCGTCCAGCCCCTTCACCGCCTCCACGTATTGGCGGGTGACCGTCGCGACGCCCGACAGATGCTGCACGAAATTGAGCGCCAGACGCTCGCCGGTCAGCACCGCGGCCGTATTCGCCTCGAACCCGGCCACCCGGTCTCCGGTCACAAACGCAGCCCCGTCTTCCAGGGCTTCCCAGTGCCGGACGCGCGCTGTCAACAGGTCGAACACCGCTCGAAACACTTCGATGCCACTCAAAATGCCCGTCTGTTTGGCAACCAACCGCACCCGGCACCGCGCATCTTTGGACACCGTCGACTTTGTCGTGATATCGCCCTGGCCGACGTCTTCCGCAAGCGCCTCGCGCATTAATCTGCGAAATCCCAGCATTATGCTTCCTTTCAGGTGGATTAGCGGGGGATCTTAGCACGAATTCCGTCTCAAATGCGACGAAAACTCGCGTTGCGGGTTGCGACGCCGCCGGACCCCGCTCCGGCCACCGTCTCCGGCCCCGGTTTCCGGGCGCGTTTGCGCGTTCCTGTTCATGGCTCCGGCCCGGCCATGCTATACTCCCGCGCAGTATGCAATTACTGCTCTATATCCTCGGAATCGGCCTCGGGGTGTTTTTGCTGGTCAAGTCGGCGGACTGGTTTACGGACGCCGCGGTCAGCATCGCCTACCGCCTGAATGTGCCGGACATCATCATCGGCGCCACGCTGGTAAGCCTCGCCACGACGCTCCCCGAATTTGCCGTGTCCGTCACCGCGGCGATGAACCGGCAGGTGGAAATGGCCGTGGGCAATGCCGTGGGCTCGACCATCGTCAATATCGGCCTGATTCTGGGCCTGTGCATTGTCCTGTCGCCGATGGGGGTGGGGCGCAAGGGGTTCCTGCGCAGCAGCCTTGGCCTGTTTTTCGTGTGCTTGATTTTCACCTGCATGGGCTACGCCTTTCCCGAGGGCACGCGCTGGGCGGGTGTCGTGATGCTCGTTTGTCTCGCCGTGTATCTCGCCGCGAACATCCGTTCGGCGATGCCGGTGCGGAAACCGGACGCCCCGCGAACGCAAGATGCCGGAGAACCGGCCCGCGAAGCCCTTCTGGAGGAACTGGCCTCGGAAACCTCCGTGGATGGCGCCCAGCGTGTGGAGCTCGCGACCGGTCTGACCACGGGCCGGATCATTGCCTATTTCATCCTGGGCTCGGTGGGCGTCATCGCGGGCAGCAAACTGGTCGTGTACTGCGCCGAACACCTGGCGCTCGCGGCGGGAATCTCGAAGCAGGTGATCGCGTTGACCCTGGTGGCGCTGGGCACGTCCACCCCCGAACTGGTCATCAGCCTTACGGCGATCATCAAGAGGCAGCGGGGCCTCTCGATTGGCAACATCATCGGGGCGAACATCCTGAATCTGGCGTGGGTGCTCGGGGTGAGTTCCCTGATCATGGTGGTCCCGTTTGATGCGCAAAACCTGCATTTCGACATCCCGGTGATGCTGCTCATGACCGTGCTGCTGTTCGTGTTCGGGTTCACGGGAAAGAAGCTCAACCGGTGGGAAGGGCTCGTGCTGCTGGCCGTGTACGCCGCCTACCTGGCGGTTCTGTTCACCGTATACCGCGCCCCCGCCGTGGTCTAGCGCCCGGCGTCCCCCCCGGAGACGGTGCGCCACATCGAGAAAACGAGTCCGTTTCCCTCGCCGCGGAACGAGGCTTCTGTTTCAGCCGCCGTAGCCGGCGGGATGCGCCTGATGCCAGCGCCAGGCGTCGTTCACCACGACTTCGATGTCCCGCTTCAGCGGCTGCCAGCCGAGCACGTCGCGGGCCTTTGCCGACGAGGCCACCAGCCGATCCGCGTCGCCCGGCCTCCGGGCCGCGAACGCGTACGGCACGGCGCCGCCGGTCACCCGCTCAACCGCCCGAATCACTTCCAGCACCGAATTGCCCGTTTCGGTGCCGAGGTTGAAGTAGTCAGACATCCCGCCCTCGCGCAGGTACCTGACGGACCGGATATGGGCATCGATCAGGTCCGTCACGTGGACATAGTCGCGGATGCAGGTGCCGTCCGGAGTGGCGTAGTCATCGCCGAACACTTTGAGCGGCCCGCCTTCACCGGTGACGGCGCGGAAAATGTTGGGGATGAGATGGGTTTCCGGCTCGTGATCTTCACCGTGGGCTTCCGTGGCGCCGCAGGCGTTGAAATACCGCAGGGCCACATACCGAAAATCGTATGCCTTCGCATACCATTCGAGAATTTCCTCGACCATCCGCTTTGAGAGTCCGTAGGGATTGATTGGCCGCGTGGGCAGGTCCTCGGTCAGGGGAACCCGGTCCGGAAAACCGTAGGTCGCACAGGTCGAGCTGAAGATGACCCGTTTAACCCCCGCCTCAACGGCGGCGTTCAACAGCGTGTGGGTGCCGTTGACATTGTTCTCGAAATAGAGGGCGGGATGCTCGACCGATTCGCCGACCAGCGCGAACGCCGCGAAATGCATGATCGTGTCGATCTCGTGGCGTCTGAAGAGCGATTGGAGCACTGCGCGGTCCCGCGTATCGCCCGCGATGAACTCCGCCCCCGGTTCCACCGCCGCGCGATGGCCCCGCGACAGGTTGTCCAGCACGACCACGCGCTCGCCCGCGGCAAGCAGCAGCTCCGTTGCCACGCTGCCGATGTAGCCCGCTCCGCCTGTAACCAGGATCGCCATGGCATCCCTTCCCTTCGCTTAAACGCGTCCCGTCTGTCACCCTGCGTTCCACGGGCCGTATTGCCCTGGAAAGAGGGAATCTTCCGATGCATCAGACCGTTGTCCGCGCAGGCTCGTCCGTACAGCGGCCCCGCACAGCACGCGCATGCCGGGGCCGAACGTGGCGCATCCGGTCCTGGCGCACTCAGGTGATGGCCGCTTCGGTCTGGAAATCGAAGAAGTGAATCCCCTGGGTATCGATATCGAGAACGTGCGGCTTGTTCACCGCGGGCTCGGTCTCGCCCACCGGGATCCGGGCCGTAATGGACTGGCCGCCCACGTCGAGATAGAGATACACTTCATGTCCCATGGGCTCGACGACCTCGACGTTTGCCGTCATGCTGCGGCCCGGCGTGGGTTGCTGGGAATGGTTTTCAAGAAAATGTTCCGGCCGGACGCCCAGGATAATCTTCTCTCCCGCGTAATTCTTCAGCGCGGCGTAATGCGACTCGTGAACATCGATACCGAGCGTATGGCTTTTGTCGTGGAACCGCAATACGCCATTTTCACCGACCAGGTCGCCTTCGAGGAAATTCATGGGCGGACTTCCGATAAACCCCGCGACAAACTTGTTGACCGGATGGTGGTACAGCTCCAGCGGCGACGCGATCTGCTGGATCACGCCGTCCAGCATCACCACGATGCGATCGCCCATGGTCATGGCTTCGACCTGGTCGTGCGTCACGTAGATCATGGTGGACTGCAGCCGCGTGTGCAGCTTGCTGATCTCGGCGCGCATCTGCACGCGGAGTTTGGCGTCGAGGTTCGACAGGGGTTCGTCGAACAGGAACACCTTGGGCTGGCGCACGATGGCGCGGCCCACGGCCACGCGCTGGCGCTCGCCGCCGGAAAGCGCCTTGGGTTTGCGATCGAGGAGGTGTTCGATGCCGAGAATCTGCGCCGCCTCATGCACCCGCTGTTCGATCTCGGCCTTGGGGTATTTGCGCAGCATCAGCCCAAACGCCATATTCTTGTACACCGTCATGTGCGGATACAGGGCGTAGTTCTGGAACACCATGGCGATGTCGCGGTTCTTGGGCGGCACATCATTCACGAGGGTGTCGCCGATGTAGATCTCGCCGTCGGAGATCTCTTCGAGACCGGCGATCATGCGGAGGGTGGTCGATTTCCCGCATCCGGAGGGGCCGACCAGAACGATGAACTCTTTGTCGTGAATGTCGAGGTTGGCGTTCTTCACTGCCTCCACGTTTCCGGGATACACTTTTCGAACGTTCTTGAGTTCTACCCTCGCCATGGTGCAGAGGCCTCCCTACTGAGTGCAGATACGTCACGTCGTTCAGGGCAGGTCGAAACAATCCTCGCGTTGCGGTTTTGGATGATACCCCACTGCCCGGGGGCAGTCAAACAGGCGCGAACGCCGCACACGCGTCCGCATGGACCTACTCCCGCAGTTGCGGTTCGGGTTCCTCGATCAGCGTGACATTCGAGCCGGCCGTTTCGTCTTCGCCCCGCAGCAGGTCGGCGATGGGACGGAGCAGCCCCTTCGTCGAGAGCGTCTGCCGGATCAGCGACCGGATGAAAACCGCGCTGAGGTCCGCCGTCGAGATGGGCTGGCTGTTGCTGATCTCCGTCATGGTGAACGGGGCAACTTCGACCTTCACCCCCGAGCTCGGAACGAGATTGCTGCTCATGGCTACCGTCGCGCCCTCGCACCGGAGCTCCTGGATGATGAACTCCCGGCCCGGCCCGTCGGACGGGCTCGCGGCGGGCTCGCTCCCCTCGCCCCCTTCGGCCTCATCCCGTTTCGAAAATCGCGACGCGTGCCGCGCCAGCATCGCCAGATTCGCGCCTTCGGCCAGTTCGTGCCGCAGATTCACGTGGACATCCCTGACCACGATGGAACGGATGGTGGGCGTCGCGGAAAAGAGGGTTTTCAGGTCAAGGTCGGCCACCACCGTGCCGAGTTCCATGGCCGGGCCCGACCGGAAGCTCGCGGGATTGCCCACGACCAAATTGTGGAGTTCGACGTGGCCCTCCTGAAGCACAATATCGACGTCTTCCACCGTCACGTCGGTCAGGAAAGCGAGGCTCAGCGTCCGTTCGATGCCGCCGCGGGCCACCGTTTTCAGTTGCGTGGCCGCCAACAGCAGAAGGACCGCGATCAGGATCAGGACGATCCCGATGCTGACCATCAGTGTCTTCAAACAGGACCGCATGCTGTGTGTTATCTCCGCGCCGCGCGAAGCCGACTCAGTCGAAGGTGTGCGCCAGCCGCCGAAGGCGCCCGTACAGATTGCTGAACGATACCTTCACCACCTGCACGGTTTCGTTCTCGGACGGTTTCCAGGACCAGCCGGTCTCCGCCGAGGCCTGGGGCAGTTCGGGCCATTCAAAGCAGAATGCCGACCCGTGGCCGGCAAGAACAAGCCGGACCGCTCCGCTCCCCACGGCGACGGTGTCGCCCCCGGTCCACAGGTCCTGCCGGGGAAACACCACGATATTGGTCCGGCGGAAGAGTTTCAGCGTCCCGCGCTGCTCCTCCTCCACCGGCGTTCCGATGATGATCTGAATAGGGTCGATCTGTTTTCCGTCGGGCGTCTCCAGGTGTACATCGATGCCCCGGAATCCGACGACATCATACGCGATGCTCGTGTCGCGGAACACCGATTCGATGTGGCACTCGAACACAAAGAAGTCGCGGTTGATCGCGCGGGCGGCCGCCACCAGTCCTTCAGGCGGAGTGTTTCCCGCTTCGCGCTCCCGCGCGTACTTCATTTCGGTTACGTCGTTATCGACCCAGACGGCCGAGGACTCCGCACTGAACAGATCGGCGTAGTCGCCCTCCTCGAGCTGGATCGGCGACACATAGGACATGGGTTGATACCCCCGCGGCGCGGGAAGGATGGGCGCTTCGGTGTCCGGCGGCGCGGTCGGGGTGGTCTGGCAGGCCGCGCCCACGATGCACAGAAACAAACACAGGTTCCGCAATCGGCCCAGTTTCATGGCATTCCCTCTCCTTTCCAGCCTCCGGCGTATCCTATCACAGGCGCCCGAGACCGGCAAAAGACCCGGCACGGCGGGGGGAATCGCATTTAATCCGCCCCGCACCCTCGATTGTGGGGATGCCGGCCATGTACAGCGCACGTGTCGCGCCTGCCGTCTTCAGCCGCGTGGGGGACCGCCGCCCCCGGCGGGCGTGCGGCGCGGCGCGCGTGTTGATCTCGGCGGGCGTTTTGACTAGGCTTAGCCGCGGCGCCTGATTACAGGCCCCGTTTTCCCCTACTCACTCAGGCAATCGAGGGTGGTCCGCTCTGCCGGACACGATCCCCTCGAACAAGGCAAACGCCGGCACCGGCCGGTCTGGAGGCCTGCACATGTCCCGAAAACGCATTTCCCGCAGAGTATTCCTGGGCGCGACAGCGGCGGCCGTGGCCCCGATGGTGCTGCCCCAGGGCGTACTGGCCGCCCCCGGCAGACCGGGCGCCAACGATCGTATCGTCATCGGGCAGATCGGCACGGGGGGCATGGGACGCTACCATCTCGGACGCCTCCGCGACCAGATCGCGATCATCTGCGACGTGGATAACAACCAGCTCGCCGAGGCCATGAAGACCGCCCGCCCCGAAACGCAGACCTGCAAGGACTACCGGCGGATTCTCGACCGCAACGACCTCGATGCCGTGCTCATCACCGCCCCCGACCATTGGCACGGGGTCATGGCCGTGCAGGCCTGTGAGGCGGGCAAGGACGTCTACGTCGAGAAGCCCTCGAGCGTGACCGTCGAGGAAGGCCGCGCCATGGTGGAGGCGGCCCGCCGCTACGGACGGATCGTGCAGGTAGGGTCGCAGGGCCGCTCGATGCCCAACGCCTGGAGAATCTGCTCGTACCTGCGCAACGGGGAACTCGGGAATGTCTCCCGGGTCGAATGCTGGCATTACGAAAACCCGGTCGGCGGCGACCCCGCCAAGAACGGGCCCGCGCCCGACCATCTGGACTGGGACCTGTGGCTCGGGCCCGCCCGCTGGGTGCCCTACAACCCCGACCGCGTCCACTTCAATTTCCGCTGGTTCCTCGAGTTTGGCGGGGGCCAGGTGCGCGACCGCGGCGCCCACGTGCTCAGCCTGGCCAGCTGGTTTCTCGGCCTGGACGAGAAGGGTCCGGTGCGCGTCACGGCGGTGGGCGAACCGCCTCACGAAGGGATGTACGACTGCCCGACCACCATGGAAGTCACCTGGGAATTCAAAGACCCCGACCTGACCATCGTCTGGAAACAGCCCGGCGACGCGCCCGAAGGCACGGAGGCCAAGTTCGGCGCGGTCTATTACGGCGACAAGGGCTCGCTGACGGTCGGCGGAGGCGACGGCGGCGGCCTCGTCTCCGGCGCGGACGCCTACGAACCCCCGGCGGGCAGCGCGCCCGTGTACCGGAGTCCCGGCCATCACGAGGACTGGTTCGAATGCATCAAGTCGCGTCAGCGGCCGATCATGGACATTGCCCCCGCCCACAACGTCGCCAAACTGTGCATCATGGCCAATCTGGCCTACCGGCTGGGACGTCCCCTCGACTGGGACCACGCCAGCGAACGGTTCATCAACGACGAACAGGCGAACCGCATGTTGGGGAACTCGGGCCGCGGCCCGTGGCACATATAAGGAACTGCTCCATGCGCAATACACAACGTCGCGTGTACACGAAATGCTTCCTGATGACCGCCTGCGCGTTGGCCTGCTGGACCGCGCAGGCCGCGGAACTGAACGATCTCCTCGCGCGGATTGCCGACCCCAGCGCCGACGTGCGCGCCGAAGCCTGGAAATCGGCCGGGCCGCTCGGCGCGCCTGCGATTGTGCCGCTGGCCCGGTTGGCGGAAACCGGAGGGTCGGCCGTTGGCGGGGCCGCGCTGCACGCCATCGGCGTGATCACGGCGCACGCGGGGCGGCCCGGCGCCCAGGAGGAACGGAACGCCGTCGCCCAGGCGCTCGCGGAGGCCGTTCAGACCACGACGGACGAACAGCTCCGCCGCGAACTCCTGCATTATCTCGGGCTCGCCGCCTCGGATGCCGAAGTGCCCGTGTTGGCGGGCCTCCTCGAAGACCCCGCCGTGGGCGAGGACGCGCGCATCGCCCTGGAACGCATCCCCGGCGAAACGGCCACCCGTGCGCTGATGGATGCGCTGCGTTCCTCATCTTCGGAAGCGGTCCAGCTTCGCATGGCCGAAGCCCTGGCGCGACGGCAGGCCCCCGAAGCGATCCCCGCGCTCACGGAACTGGCGCAGACCAGCGAGAACCGCCGCGTGGGCTTCGCGTGCCTCAACGCCCTCGGTGCGTTCGGCGTGCCTCCGCACCGGGTCTTTGCGCGGCGGCCTTCGTTCACGCCCGAGGAACGCGTCCTGTATGTCCAGGCCGCGCTGGAAGCCGCGTACCGGCTTCGTGAGCAGGGCCACAATGACGAAGCGGCCGAGATCTACCAGAGCGTCGCCGCCTATTCGAACGAGCCGGAACACCTGAGCGAATCGATTCTCGGGCTGGAAGCCGCGAATTCCGAAGGCTTCGCCGCCCAGGCGCTGGGCTACCTGTTCCATCCGGGCGTCAGCGCGACGGCATTCCGCGCACTGGTTGAATCGCGCCAGGAAGGCCTCAACGACAAACTCGCCCGCGCCTGGGAACAGAGCGAAGCCCCCCGCAAGGCCGCGGTGCTCCAGATCCTCCAGCAGCGGAACGCCGAATCCGTTCCGCGTCTCCTGGAAGCGGCCCGTGCCGACGACGCCCCTGAAGTGCGCGTAACGGCCGGCCTCCTCGCCGGCGAAACGCCCCCCTTCGAGGACGTCCTCATCGTGGCCAGGACGGGTTCGGAATGGACCCGGCCCCGCGCCCTCGACGTCGCGTTTGAGCGTATCGCGGCCATGATTCCCGCGGGCAAAACCGAAGCCGCGCGGTCCGCGTGCCTGGAATTGCTGGGCAGCGGGCTGTCCGAAAAACATGCCGTCGCCGCCTTCGCCGCCCTCGAACAGCTTCCCGGCGAGGCCACCACGGCGCACCTCGATTCCCTGGGCCTGTGGCAGCCGCAACCGTCCGCCGCCCCCCCGGCGCTGACCCCGGCCGGGCTCGAAGCGGCCCAGTGCGCCTATGTGGCCTGCGCCGCCGCCGAAACCAATCCCGATGCGGCCAAAGAACGCCTGTTTCACGCGGCCGAGAACTCCTCGTTCCCCCGCGTTACGAATCTGGCGGTCGAGAAGCTCGCGGCCCTCGGCGTCAGCCGCAAAGCGCTGGCGCAACGCCAGGGATTCCTGACCGACTGGAAGATCCTCGGACCGTTCCCCAACCCCGAAGGCACGGCGTTCAACCGCTCGTTCCTGGACGAATCCGCCTGCACGGGCAGCGCTCCGGTCGATTTTGAAGGGAAAACCTACTCCTGGCTTGCCGCGGAAACGGACAGCGTGCCCGCGGTGATCGGGCTGCGCGCCCGGCTCGACCCGGCCGAGAATGTGGCGGCCTACGCATACGCCGAGCTGCCCTCCCCGGAAGCCCGCGACGTCCTCGTTCAGATCGGCAGCGACGACGGCTGCGAACTCTGGGTCAATGGCCAGCGCCTTCACGGGACCAACGCCGCCCGCGGAATGGCGGTCGATGAGGACAAGGTCAACGCATCGCTGACCGCGGGCGTGAACCGCGTGCTCATCAAGGTGCTCCAGGGCGCCGCCGACTGGCAGTTCTGCGTGCGTGTGACCGGCCGCGACGGCCGGCCCATCGACCTTTCCCGATAGACGCGTTGAACACGCGCCCGCCAGGTTCGGCGGCGTGCCGGGCTTGCGGCGCCACACGGGAAAGGCGCATGCTGAGGATTGGGCGCCGGATGGCAGGCGGCCTGGGGAAAGGCCCCTGCGTGAATAACAAACCCGCCCCGTACGCGGCCGGCAACCGGGAGGAAACGGGACCGCCATGAACACGATTCGCGTGGGATTTGTCGGACTGGGCGGCATTTGCAGGAGCCGGCATGTGCCCGGTCTTCGCCGTCTCGACGGCGTGGACATCGTCGCCGTGGCCAACCGCACCCGGGAATCGAGCGAACGCGCGGCGGCTCAGTTCGGCATCCCCGAGGTCTGCGATTCGTGGCAACAAATTGTCGAGCGCGACGACATTGACGCGGTATTCATCGGCACCTGGCCGTACCTGCACAAAGACGTCAGCATCGCGGCCCTGAACTCCGGGAAACACGTGTTCTGCCAGGCGCGCATGGCCCGGGATCTCGGCGAGGCCAGGGCCATGCACGAGGCGGCGCAACGCAGCGGCCGTGTGGCCGCCCTGTGTCCCGTGCCAATTGGGCTTTCGGTCGATGCCACGATAGCCCGGCTGCTTCGCGAAGACGCCCTGGGCGACATCCGGCTGGTCCGGGTGCAGAGTTTCTCCGACGCCTTCGCGCGGCCCGAGACTCCGCTGCACTGGCGCAACGACGACCGCCTGTCGGGGCTCAACATGCACACCCTGGGCATGTACGCGGAGGTCATCCACCGCTGGTTCGGCTGGACCTGGACCGTCCACGCCATCGCCCAGACCTTCACCCGGACCCGCCTCGACGCCGCCGGCCAGCCCGCGCGCGTCAACATCCCCGACCAGATCCTGTTCACCGCGGGCATGCGGGCCGGCTTCCTGGTCCAGTACACCATCAGCGCCGCCGTGCATCACGGCGAAGAAGAAATCCAGATCTTCGGGTCCGAGGGCTCGCTGGTGTACGACGTCAACGACGACGCCCTGTACGGCGCGCGGGCCGGCGAACCGCTGGCGCCCGTGGAGATGCGTCCCGGCGAAGCGTGCGACCTGCGCGACTGGCCGGTCGAACACGACTTCATCCGCGCCATTCGCGACGGCGCCGAGTATCACCCCGATTTTCTCGACGGCCTGAAGTACATGCAGGTCGTGCAAGCCGTTCACGATTCCGCCCGAGAAGGCAAGACGGTCATGCTGGATTAGGCGGCGGCATCCCGGGAAGAAGCCTTGGTTGCCGGGTGTTAGCCTACCTCGGCAATCGTTCGATACGGAGCAGGGGCCTCATCCTCGTGCGGGTTTGGAACACAGCCGGATAGCGCCATGACCAGCCCCCGGATACCTTCATAATAAGTTGGTGTGATTCCGGCATTTTGCACTAGAATGGCGGGCGGAGGAGCGGAGCGTGGCAATCGGGTATCTCACCTGCCGCGACGAGCGCGGCGCGGTACGTCGTCTCGCCGTCGAGTCCCTCGCGGTGATCGGTCGATCCCCGGACTGCGATTTCGTGATCGACGACCCGGCGGCTTCGCGCCGCCACGCCGAGGTCACCCGAATCGGCAACGATTTCTGCTGGCGCGACCTGGGAAGCACCAACGGCACGGCGTGCAACGAAGCCCTCCTGGCGGGGGGACCGCTTCGCCCGGGCGACGTATTGCGCATCGGCGAAACCCGCATCCGTTTCGAGCAGGAACAGGAAGCGCCGGAGCCGCCCCCATCGAGCTTCACCTCCACGCACATCGACTGGTTCAAAGGCACGGTGCTCGGGCCCGAAGGCGACGCCCGCCCCTCGTCCATCGGAGCGCGCCAGGAAGCCATGCTCCGGGCCGTCTGCACGCTCATGAGCGACATCTCGCTCAGCGACGACATCTGCGGCCTCGCGGACCGTGTGCTGGAGACTTCGTGCAGCGCCATCGACGCCCAGCGGGCCGCGGTGTTCTTCGCCGGCCCCGACAGTCCGGAACTCCTGCCCTGCCCGGAATGCGGCCATGTGCACATGCTCGAGTTGGGAAACCTGCGCCACGCCCGGCCCGGCGAGATCCGCGTCAGCAACACCGTTGCCCGGCGCGTCCTGCGCGACAAGGAGAGCGTGCTGTATCAAGACACCCGCCAGGACCGGGAAATCACCCTCGCCCAGAGCGTCATCGAACTCGATCTGCGCTCCATCATCTGTGCGCCCATTCGCGGCCAGAACAACGTGGCGGGCATCCTGTACGTCGACAGCAACCGGCCCGATCAGCCGTACACGGACGACGACATGCTGCTCGTGGCCGCGGTCGGCAATGCCGCCGGGCTCGCGCTCGAAAACGTCCATCTCCAGCACGAAATGCTCGAAAAACAGCGCATCGAACAGGAAATCGAGCATGCCTGGACCATCCAGCAGGGGTTCCTGGTCAAATCCTGGCCCGAAGACACCCGCCGCTTTGAAGTCTTCGGCGAAACCCGGCCCGCCAAGGTCGTCGGAGGGGATTTCTACGACTTTGTCCAGCCCGCCGGCGACCGGGTCGGCATTCTCGTGGGCGATGTCAGCGGGAAAGGCGTCGGGGCCGCCCTCACGATGGCCCAGGTGCTCGCCGAGTTCCGGTTGCGCGTCCAGACCATCCTATCGCCGGCCGAGGTGCTGACCGCATTGAATCAGGACCTCGCCGCGCGCAGCAACTCCGGCATTTTCTGCACCCTGCATTACATCACCCTGGACCTCAACACCGGCCGCATGGCCAGCGCCAACGCGGGCCATTTCCCGGCCCTGCGCATTGGCAAGAGCGGGTTGACGCCGTTCGGCGAGGCGAGCGGGCCGCCCCTCGGGGTGGTGCAGGAGGTCCAATGGACCGAGGTGCAATCGACCCTGCAGCCCGGCGAAGCGCTCCTGTTGTATTCCGACGGCATCGTCGAGGCCCGTCTGGGCGCCGCCGCGCGCGAAGACAACGGGTTTGTCGAATTCGGCATCCACGGCATCGAGCAGGCCGTCGCCGGGGAATCCGAAGCCTCCCCGCGGCGCCTCATCGAAGCCGTGAACCAGGCGGTCCGGGCATTTTGCGCGCCGGCTCATCCGCACGACGACTGCACCATGATTGCCTTGCGGTATTCCGGTTGACCCGGGCCACACAGGACGGAAGGGGAATGGAACGGCGAATACGCGTCACCGTGCAGGCGGATCCAAAAGCCCTCGAGGCCGTCCGCGGGCTGGTCCGGGGCTTCGCCCGGAGCTGGGGACTCCCCAGCGGGCGCGTGGACGAGATCGTGCTGGCGGTCAACGAGGCCTGTGCCAATGCCATCCGCCATTCGTACGGCTCGAATCCCGCGCGCAGCTTCGTGCTGGCCATGGGCGCGACCGACCGGTTCCTCGAATTCGAGTTGCGCGATTCGGGGAAACCCGCGCCGCGCGACCGCGTGGCGCCGGCCGCGCACAAACGCCCGAACCGGCGGAATGTCCGGCCGGGCGGACTCGGCGTGGGGCTGATTTACCGCGTGTTTGACGAAACCGTGTTCGAGCCGGGCCGCACGCGCGGCAACCGGGTGGTCATGCGCGCCCGGCGCGACAACCAGATCAGGGCAGGGCAACCCCGCGCCGGGCGGCCGGCGGGCGGCCGCGGCGGGAAACGCAAGAGACAGGACGCCTCATCGTGAAAACAGAAGTTGAAGAAAGAAGTCAGGTGTGCGTGGTCAAGGTGGCCGGCGATGTCGATCTATACAGTTCGCCCGAGCTGCGCAAGGCGATTACCCGGGCCGTGCCGAAGGCGGGAGCGCTCGCCGCGGTCGACCTCAGCGGCGTAACGTACATGGACAGTTCGGGCGTCGCCACCCTGGTCGAGGGCCTGCGCGAATCCGACAAGAAGGGCATCGGGTTCGCCCTCATTGCCCCGTCGCAGCCGGTCCTCAAGGTGCTGTCGCTCTCGCGTCTGGACAAAATCTTCGACATTCGGCCAGACGTGGACGGCGCCGCGGGCGCCTGACGGGACGGCGCCCATGAGCATGGTCACGGCGGTTTTCGGGTGGACGGGGCGAATCTCGCTCAATGGGCTCTATGCCGCCTGCCGCGTCTGCCTGCTGGTCGTCTCCACGTTCGACTGGATCCTGGTGCGGCCGCTGCGCGGGCAAGGGCTGCGCGTGCGCAGCACCCTCCTCCACCTCGTGGAATTCGGCGCGCACTCGTTTCCCGTCGTGGGCCTCGTATGCTTTCTTGTGGGCGCCATCATGGCAATGCAGGCCTCGTACCAGTTGTCGCGGTTCGGCGCCCAGCAGTTCATTGCCGACCTGGTCAGCGTGGCGGCCATGCGTGAACTCGCGCCGCTCATGACCGCCGTGCTCGTTACCGGCCGGTGCGGTTCCGCCATCGCGGCGGAGATCGGCTCGATGAAAGTTGCCGAGGAGATCGACGCCCTCGAAGTCATGGGGATCCATCCCATCCGGTTTCTGGTCGCGCCGAAATTTCTCGCGATGCTCATCTCGGTTCCGGCCCTGACCATGCTGGCCACGTTCGTCATGATCGGCGGCGGGTACCTGCTGGCCACGGCCGTCGTGGGCATCGAGCCGGGCCTCTATCTCGAACGCACGGCGAACGCCCTCCAGATGAAGGACTTTTCGACCGGACTCGTCAAGAGCGTCTTTTTCGCGCTGGTGATCTGCTGGGTGGGGGTGTACCGCGGGTTCCAGGTCGAGGGCGGCGCCGAAGGGGTTGGCCGCATGACGACGTCGTCGGTCGTCACGTCCATCTTCTGGATCGTCGTAGTCGACATGATGTTCACGGTGTTCTTCTATTTCCTATGACAAACAACGATTACATCATTCAGGTGCGCGGACTTGTCGCGAAATACGGTGAAACCACCGTGCTTGAAGACATCAATCTCGACATTCGCCGCGGGGAGACCTTCGTGATTCTGGGCGGCAGCGGCTGCGGCAAAAGCACCCTGCTCCGCAACCTCGTCGGCCTGATGCGCCCCGCCGCCGGCGCCATTCTCATCAATGGGGAAGATTTCACCGCCATGTCCGAGGACCAGCGCACCGCCGTCCGCAAGCGGATGGGCATGTGCTTTCAGGGCGCCGCGCTCCTGAATTCCATGAGCCTCTACGACAACGTCGCCCTCCCCCTGCGCGAACATACGAAGCTCAAGGAATCCACCATCGAGATCATGACCCGGATCAAGCTCGATCTCGTCGGGCTCGCGGGGTACGAGGATTACCAGCCTTCCGAGCTGAGCGGCGGCATGAAGAAACGGGCCGGCATCGCCCGCGCCATGGCCATGGATCCCGAGATGATCTTCTATGACGAACCGTCCGCCGGCCTCGACCCCATCGTAGCGGCCGGCGTGGACATGCTTATCCGGAAGATGCAGAATACATTCAATCTGACCAGTGTTGTGGTAACGCATGAACTGGCGAGCGTCGAGTTGATCGCCGACCGCGCCTGCCTGCTTAAGGCGGGCCGCATAGTGGCGGTCGGCGCCGTGGCCGAGTTAAAGGCCCATTCCCACCCATTTGCGCGCCAGTTCTTCGGGCGGCAACCCGAAGACGAATCGGCGAGAAGCGAGGAATTTGTCCGGTCCCTGATGCAGGGGGAACAGGCGGCGCATCGCGCCCGGCCGGCCGGCCGGGGCGACACAACCGGGGAGTAAACCGTGCCGGCGCGAAAACACGATTTCACGATGGCGGAGATCAAGGCGGGCGTTTTCGTCCTGGGGTCCGTTGTCGTGGCTGCGCTGTTTCTGGCCGTCATTCAGGGGTACCGCCCCGCCGTCGTGACCCATACGTACTATGCCTCGTTCACGAACATCGCGGGGCTGAATCCCGGCGCCGATGTGCGGTTCGGCGGCACCAAGGTGGGGCGCGTCACCGAGATCGCCCTGCACCCAGACGATCCGTCCCGGATCCGGGTCGCCTTCGACGTGCCCCCAACCGTCCCTGTCCACGGCGACAGCAAGGTGTTTGTCACGCAGACCACCCTGACCTCGGAAATGCACCTCGAAATTACCACCGGGACCGCCGGGGCCGGGCTCCTGCCCACCGGGTCCGAACTGGAGACGACCGTTGGCGGGCTCGGAAAGCTCCTGGCCGGCGCCGACGACACGTCCCGAACCGTCCAGAGCATTCTCGAAGATTTCCGCGCGCTGATGGGGGTCGAGGAAGCCCGTCAGGAGGCCGCCGAGAACGGTGAGGCCGAACTGGCCACCGTCGCCGGGGTGATTGACGAGGTCAAGGGCGCCGTTTCCGAGAGCCGGGACGATGTCCGGACCATCCTCGACAAGGCCACCGGCATCGAGGAAAGCGCCCGGCAACTGCTCGAAGACACCCGCGCGGTCGTCGCCGAAAACCGCCCTGAGATCAAGTCCTCCCTCGAGAACATCCGAGAAACCACCGAAAGCGCCAAAGAAGCGGCGGGCACCGCCCGGGACATCCTCGACCGCGCCACGGCCCTGAGCGAGCGGTTCGACGGCATTGCCGACACCCTCGAAAGCGCCTTGGGCAATCTGGACGGTCTCGGCGGAGACGCGCGGGCGCTGCTCGCGGAAAACGAACCCGATATCGAGGAGACCATCCAGAATCTGCGGAAAACGGCCGAATACCTGCGGGAATTCGCGCGCACGGTGTCCGAACAGCCCGAATCACTGCTCCGCGGCGACAACCGCGCGGGGCGGCGTCATTGAGGAGGTGTGCCGATGGGTAAGACGGTCCTGCCGGGGATTGGGCGTCGAAAGGCGGCGATGCCCGCCGCGCTGGCGCTGGGCGTGCTGGTCTGCGCCGCGGCGGGCTGCGTCCGCAGCGCCGAGACCCGCTTCTATCAGCTCGATCTGACGCCCTCCGGCGCCGTCGCGGGCGGAGCCGGCCTCGAGATCGGCCGCCTCGAGGTGGCCGACGACCTCGCCCGGCGCGACATTCTCGTGCAGAAGGACGCCACGGAGATCGAATACTACGCCGATGCCCAGTGGGCGGTGAGCGTCCCCGAACTGGTGCGCAGAAAACTCGAGGCTGAATTCGGCCGCGCGGCGGCCGGCGAGCCCGGCGTACTGGTCGACGGCGAGGTCCAGGCCTTCCAGCAGGTGGATGTGCCGGGGGGCGCGGAGGCGCGGGTCACGCTCCATCTGAGATTCCGAAAGGGTTCTCAGGTCGTCTTCCAGAACCTGTACAGCCGGCAGGTGCCTGCCGGGTCGCCGTCGCCCAGGGCCGTGGCGCAGGCCCTGTCACGCGCGCTCGAGGCTATTGCCGCGGACGTGGCGGCCGATGCGGCCGGGCTTCCCGCTAACTGACGGCTGCATTGGCCCCGGCCCCGAATCCGGGGCGCTCCCGCCGGACCATCGGCCGGAGGGCAAGCGCGGCAAGACCGTAGCAGACCAGGGCCATCATCACCACGGCCGGGAATCCCAGGTGCACCGCACTCGCCGTGGCGAGCGTCGCGCCCAGGACCGACGCGCAGCCGTTGATTCCCCACGCCCACGGCAACAGGGCGTCCGACCGGTTGGCCGCGGCTTGCAGGCCCAGGGGAAACGGGATCCCCATGCAGAACGCCAGCGGGGCGAGGCCCGCCACGCTCAACGCAATCTTGGCGGCATCCGGGAGGCCCGCCAGCGCCTCGAACACCGGCCCGAGAACCGCGAGGTAGACCGTCGCCACCGCGGCGAGGCCCGCCACGGCCACGGCCACGTTTCGCGCCGAACGCGCCGCAAGGCGGCCCGCCGCGCAACTGCCCAGCCCAGAAAAGAACAGAAAGGACGTGAGCACCACCGCCACCGAGTACACCGGGTACGCCAGAAACAGCATGAACCGTTGCATGAACACGATTTCCAGAAACATGTACCCCAGGCCCAGCAGGGCAAAGTACAAGACCACCCAGCGCTTGAGTCCCCGCGCCGCCGGCGCCCGGCCCAGCGCCAGCAGGGGCGCCAGGATAAAGACCACGCTCGCTACGCCTGCCTGGAGCATGGTCGCGATCAGCGCCACGTACCCCCACTCGACAAACGGCGCCCACGCGGCGCCCATCCCCCTCACCAGACGGGGCAGCGACGTCCATTTGAAGAACCGGAAAAAGTACGGGCGCGCATCGGTGGCCGGCCGCACGTAGAACAGGTAGTCCCGGTAGAAATCCTCCGCATGGTCCGACACCAGCGCCTGGGCCGCGCTGTAATACACCGCCCCTTCCGAAAGCACGACGTACCGGTTGGTCTCTTCCTCGAGAATGCCCGGGAAATGGCAGGGATCGAAACTCCGCGCCTGGCAGAATACCCGCACGGCCGCCACGTCGTCAGCCGACAGGGGCGCTTTCGATACCACCAGCGTCGCGCTGTTCAGAGACCGGATCATCACGAGATGCTTGCCCGGCTCGGCGACGCCCTCCCGGCGCAGCGCCTCCACCGCGGTGGCAAAGACCTTGATGGCATCGCGCGGGGGCGACTTCAGCCAGCTGGTGACGACAAACACCCCGCCGGGCGTCAGGCGGCGATAGAACAGCCCGAACGCCTCCACCGTGTACAGATAGCTCTCGTTCAGCGCATGGACCCCGGAGGCCGCCGCCGTAAACGATCCGAACAGCGGCACCTGAATCACGTCGTACTGCCGCTCGTGCGATTGCAGGTATCCCCGGCCCTCCGCGACCACGAGCGTGACGTCCGGCCGCTGGTATAGGCCCCCCGCAAAACCGGAGAATCCGGACGCGACCAGCCCGGCCGCCGCGGGGTCCACCTCCACCGCCGTCACGTGCCGGGCGCCGTGATACAGCGCCGCCAACACGTCCGTGCCGCCGCCCGGTCCGATCACGAGGGTGTCGGGAGCCTCCACCAACCGGTAGGCCACCGTGCCCGTCACATAGTCCAGGAACGCGAACGCCCCGAGGTCGCCCTGAAACCGGTTGATGGGCGACACGGATCCCGCGTCGAAAAACAGTCCGATCTGCTCCGGCAGCGGCCCCAGTTCGCTCATGGGATATGCCGTGATCTCGCCGGGCGTTTCGCGGATCATGTCCGACCGGACCGCGGTGACCGTCGAAAGCGGGCTGAAACGCCGGGCCACGATCTCCGCATCGGGAAAATCCAGGACGTAGGACAGCCCCTTGTATTGGGAGATCCGCACCGGCGTCCATGCCGCCAGGAGCAGCGCAAGCGCCGGCACGAGCACCAGACCGCCCGCCACCGGTCGCCGGACCAGCGCCGCGCGTCCGTCAAGCCCCAACAGCGCCCACGCGATGGTGCACAACCCCGTGAGCGCGCCCAGCACCGGCCAGTCCGCCGGTACGGCCACATACAAAAGCCCGACGGCCAGCAGCGCTCCCGCGCCCGACCCCGCCATGTTCCAGGCATACAACGCGCCGACGGACCGTGACGCCAGGAGGAATGCGCACGTAATACACGTCGAAACGAGAAAGAACGGCACGCTCAGGATCAGGTAGAGCGTGAACAGGTGCAGCATCTGCGCGGGCTGTGTCGCCAGTTCAAAGGTTTCAAACGGCACCTGCTGACTCAGGGCGTAGCTGGCGGGCAGGGCCGCGCTCAAGGCCAGCGCGCCCCACCACAGCACCGTGCGTTCCCGGCCCGCGAGCCGCCCCCTGAACAGCGCCAGAAGCGCCCCGCTCGCCCCGAAACCCAGCATCGCCACGCTGATGACCATGTAGGCGAAATGGTGCCACTGCGCTATGGACAGAATGCGCATCAGCACGATCTGGTACGCGATGCCCGCCGCGCTGATCAGCGCCACGGCCAGCCCGAGCAAGGGCGAAAGGCGCCCCGTCATTCCGCCTCGGCTTGGCCGCGCGTCAGGGGCACAAACCGCACCGGCATCACGCTGCGGCGGCGAAGGGTGCCGTCCTCGAGCTTCTCCACCAGGATCAGGTTCTGCGTCTGGAGCGGCGGCCCCACCGGAATGGCCATGCGCCCCCCCGGCTTGAGCTGCTCGACCAGCGGAGGCGGGATGTGACTCGCCGCCGCCGTCACAATGATCGCGTCAAACGGCGCGTGTTCGGGCCAGCCGAAATAGCCGTCCCCGTGTTTCACTTCGACCGTATCGTACCCCTGTTTCTTGAGCGTATCCGTGGCGCGCTCCGCCAACGGCTTGACGATCTCGATGCTGTAGACTTTGGCGGCGATCTCGGCCAGCACCGCCGCCTGGTACCCCGAACCCGTGCCAATCTCCAGCACCGTATGCTCCGGTTTCAACCCCAGCATCTCCGTCATGTAAGCCACAATGTACGGCTGCGAAATGGTCTGGCCGTGGCCTATCGGCAGGGGACGATCCGCGTAGGCGTCGCCGCGGTCCGGTTCCGGCACGAATTCATGTCGGAGTACCGTGCGCATGGCGTTCAGCACCGTTTCGTTCTTCACTCCCTCGCGCGCCCAGCCCGTTCGCGCGATGTCCTGTTCGACCATCCGCTCGCGCGCCTCTTTCGAGCCGGGCGTGTCTTCCGCCCCCGCGCCCCACACGACCCATATCCCCAGAAGACAGGCGGCCAGAATCCCCGCCCCCCGAACGTGCGATTGCTGTGGCATACCGCGCCTCCTTTCGTTGGTGGACGGCCGGTCGGCCCGGACGCATACGCCATGACAACAGGTCGCAGGGGACCCTGTCAAGAGGGAGGCCGGACCGGTTTGGCAGGGGACCCGGCACCTGCTTCGCACCTTTGCACCGCAAGAACTTAACGCGGTTATAGCGCGTCCCCTGAAGGGATTCAGTGTGAAAATGCAGGAAAACCCGTTATTCCAGCGCAAAAAGGGACGAAACCGCACAGAATTGACGCGTTTGGGCCCTCCGGTGGGGGTTGACAAACCGGCCGGGTTCACCGTATAGTTAAGAACACACGGAACATGGATGAC
>ERZ795031.699-NODE-699-length-39524-cov-13.405077_pt1 | contig 39524 bp, 27 predicted proteins | sample MGYA00375123_ERZ795031 | MGnify/ENA primary metagenome ERZ795031 (study PRJEB30166, sample SAMN05720159) | activated sludge metagenome | isolation source: anaerobic digester from wastewater treatment plant | place: USA | collected 2015-04-21 ...
GCCGGTGCCGGTTCGGCGGCCGGTGCCGGTTCGGCGGCCTTCCGGGAACACCCGGCCGACATCAACGCCGTTGCAGCAACAGCCATCACGAGAAGGATCCCGACCTTGAAAACGTTCATCTGAGCCTCCTGCAAAACTTTCCGGTCAACGCCGGGCGGCCTTGACCACCTCGAATCATGGCACGATTATATGGGGCATGAAAACTGTGACAACCCATCAAATTCGCAAGTTGCTCTGGCTGGTTCTCGACAGCGTCGGGATCGGCGCCCTGCCTGATGCGCATCTTTACGGCGACGAAGGCTCCAACACGCTTCTTCATTCGGCACTGGCTGTCGGCGATTTTCGGATGCCGCACCTGGCGAGGCTGGGACTTGGTCACCTTGTCGATGTGCCCGGCATTCCCCGGGAGCCCGGACCGGACGGCCACTTCGCCCGTCTGGCCGAAAGGTCGCCGGGAAAGGACACCACGACCGGGCACTGGGAAATGGCCGGCCTGGTGATGAAAGGGGCATTCAAGGCCTTCACCGATACCGGATTTCCGCCTGACGTAATTGCTGAATTTGAAAGGAGAAGCGGTTTCAAAACGATCGGGAATTATTCGGCGAGCGGCACCGACATCATCCGGGATCTGGGGCCGGAACACGAAAGGACCGGCAGTCTGATCGTGTATACATCGGCCGATTCGGTGTTCCAGATTGCCGCCCATGAGGACGTGGTTCCCCTTGAACGTCTTTATTCCGCCTGCATGGTCGCCAGGGAAATACTGGACGCCCACAACGTCGCCAGGGTCATCGCCAGGCCGTTCGTCGGCAGTCCCGGTTCCTATACAAGGACTTACAACCGCCGCGACTTCTCGATGACCCCTCCCGGCCCGACGGTTCTGGACATGCTTTCCGGCGCGGGCATCCCGGTAGTCGGAGTCGGCAAGATTCACGACATCTTTGCGGGAAGGGGCGTCACCGAATCGATTCACACCGAAGGAAACCGCGATGGGCTGATCCAGTCGATCCGGCAGATCAGGGATCTCGATCGTGGACTGGTTTTTACCAACCTGGTCGATTTCGACATGGTATGGGGCCATCGCCGCAATGCCGAAGGATACGCCGCCGGCCTGATGGAAGCCGATTCGTTCGTTCCAGGGCTGATGGAGGCCGTCGGCCCGGAAGGCATGCTTATCGTTACCGCGGATCACGGATGCGACCCGACCGCGGCGTGGTCAACCGATCACACCAGGGAATATGTGCCATTCCTGGCCTGGCATCATGGGATTGCCCCCGGTTCCGGTCGCGATGTCGGCCCGAGGACGACGTTCGCCGATATCGGCGCGACCGTCGCGGCCCTTTTCGGCGTCGGCCCGACCGTTGACGGCGATCCGATGGATCTTTCCTGATTTATTGCTTGCGGCCCATCAGTTCCGCAACGACGTCGTCGAGCGGAACATCCGTTCCTGCGAGGTAGGCGAACAGGAAGAACAGGACGTCCGCCGCTTCCCAGGCTATCTCGTCCCTTGTGCCGGCCTCCAGCAGCTCGCGGACTTCCTCGTTCAGCTTGCGCGGAATGCGATCCTCGCGTTCGAACAGGAAGGACGTGTACGAACCCGGCCTCGGTCGTTCCTTCAGTCCGTGAATGATGTCGAATAGCCGCTGCAGGCCGAATTCGCGACCGCCGGGACCGAAGGACGAGTACGAAAATCTGGTTCCGTTCTGTTCTGGCGGCCTTACGACGAACATCAGAGCCGCCCTTTCCTCGTCCGGAATTACCCGCAGCAGCCGGCCGACGCCGGTCGAAAGGTCGCTGTGGACGCCGTTCCGACCGCAGTATCCGGACGTTCCCCTGATGATGCTGTCCGACAGGCTCCGGGGAGACGACCAGGCCACCCGCAGAACCTGGCCGTACTTGTCGACGGCCACGGTTGGAATCAGGCCTTCGTGGAAGTTCAGGCTTCTGATGAAGGCGTCGGCATACACCCGAATGTCGCCGTCGTGAACCACCGCGTCGATTCCGAGTTCGTCGAATGCCGGCGTGTCGTCGGCGGTCAGTGTCGGGTGCCTTACCCACAGGCAGGAACCGGCGGCGTCGCGGAAGCGTCGAATCGTATCGAGCGGGAGCTGGTTGACCTCTTCCGGGGACCAGTCAACGTCGATCATGAAGCCGGATACCCATGGGGCCAGGGAGTTCATCTTGTCGGTCATCTTCTGCACGACGGCGCTGACATCCGCGTACTGCCGGTAGTTGTCGGGATCCAGCGCCACGACCGTCCGATCCCGGGGCATCCTGGACAGGGTCTCGAAAGGCGTTGCTTCTTCAATGACGACTGTCGTGACGCCCGCACGCACCAGCGTCTCGACCGGGTCGGGAGTGCTTATTCCCCCGCGCACGGCGATTACGACGGCGCGACACAGGCCTTTCAGCCACGGAAGGAACGACGGGGAGTCCGGGATGCCTTCCGGGAAGAAAAGCAGCGCCCTGCCGACGCGTCCGGCTTCCTCGATGGACTGGGCAAGCCTTGTCGCCTCCGAGGTGTCAAATTGTCGGGAATCGATTTTGAAGAACGAAACAATCATCTGAAATCACCGGGTTTTCCAGGAACGGCCGGCAGCCTTCACCAAAAGATGCGCGATTCGGTGCTGCCAGGGCACACGTGGTATTATCACATCCGTTTCAAGTTGTAACCTCGGATCGGGAGGGCCAGGGCATGAGTCGTGAATTGCTGGTCTGCATATGGACGGCATGCCTGGCCGCAATGGTTTCGTGCACTGCGGCCGACAACGTTACCGATTCGGTGGTTGAACCGGACGTGCCGGTCGGAACCAGGTGCGTCAGTTCATTCCAGTGTGATGACGACGACCCATGCACTGTCGAACGCTGCGACAGGGGGCTTTGCAGGATTGATCCGATTGTCTGCGACGACAACGACACGTGCACAACGGATTCCTGCGCCGACGGCGGATGCGTCTTCGAAAGGACGCCGGGCTGCTGCGGTTCGGATGACGACTGCGACGACGGTGACCCATGCACGAAGGACGACCGGTGCGACCTGAAGACGAGGACGTGCCGGATCGCGGCTCCGATTGAACCATGCTGCCGTTCCCATCTGGACTGCGACGACGGTGACGTCTGCACCGTCGATACATGCCAGGAGAATCTCCTGTGCTCGCACAGGTGGGACAAGTCGGGTTCCGGCGCCGGGATCTGCTGCACGCTTGAAACGGATTGTGCCGATGCCAACAGATGCACCAGGGATTATTGCCGGATAACCGATGAGTCCGCGTCGCCGCCCACCGGCGTCTGCGCCCGCGAAATTCTCTGCTGCAAGCGCGACAGGGACTGCCAGCAGACCGATGCCCCATGCATGCAGGGCGTCTGCGTCATACCGTCCGGCCAGGACGACGGCGAGTGTGACTATCAACGGATTCCGGACTGCTGCGAAACGTCGTCCGACTGCTTGGCCGAGCCGTGCCTTTCGGCAACCTGTGACGACGGAAGCTGCAGTTTCGACGCGATTCCAGGTTGCTGCACGGACGATGAACAGTGCGGCGATGAATGCCTTTTCTGCAACAGGGGTGCCCTGCCGTCCGGAACGTGCGAGCGCAGGACCGATTCCAACTGCTGCGAGCCTGTCGTGTATTCGCGGGATTTCGAAGGCGATTTCGGCATGGAAGTCGTTCCGATGCCGGGCCCTGGCTATTCGCCGTCGCCGGAATGGCACGTCTCCACGCGCCGGTCCGGTTCCGGAACCAGTTCCATGTTCTTCGGGGATGAGGAAACCGGTCTGTGTCGCGGCGATTCAAGCATGAAAACCGGTTCAAGGGCGGTGACAGGCCCGATCAAGCTGATGATGACAAGGTCGCCGCATCTGCGGTTCATGATGTGGAAGAACACCGACGAGTTCAGCAGGTTCAATGACGTGGTTTCCGTATATGTCAGAACCACGGGTGGCGAAACAAAGGTGTTTTCGACCAGCCAGATGGAGAAATTCAACTCCGGCGACGGATTTGTGGAGTTCCCGCCGGCCGCTGAAAGCGCGGTTTCCCTTGAACAATGGGACGATCAGGTCGTCCAGCTTGTTTTCGAATACGATTCGGTGGTTTATGCTTCGGCCCCCTATGAAGGCATTTATATTGACGACATAGTGGTTTCGGGGACTTGTGACGATCGGGGAGTCGCTCTTCATGACTGATTCTTCAAACGGGGTTCCGGATCACATGGACGACGCGGACGGGCCGCCGGATTCCATGCCCGATCCGGGCGGCGACCGGGACGAAGGCGTGGAATCCCCGCCGGACAGTCCCGGCTGGGAAAGGACAAGGTCAACCATCCAGTTGAAGGCGATGCAGGCGGCGGTGCAACTCGGTGACGCGGTGGGCGGCACCGGCGAGGCGATTTCGTCCAGGGTCAGGAACGACGCCGGTCGCGTCCGTCGGGTCACGGATCTTTTCAGCCAGGGCGTTGTCGGGCTGATGCTTGCCCTGCATCTTGGCGGAACCGCGGTCCTGAGCGGGGTCGTGTTTGCCGAGGCCTTTCCATACGCGTACATGTACGTTTTCATGGGGCTGCTTCTGTGGCTTGTGCTGACCATGCGTTTCCTGGCGCTGAAGGCCGGTCGGCGCGCGGCCGCATTCCGCTCGCTCGTGGTCAACCTCCTGTTGACGGCGTTCTGGACGTACGTGCTGCTCGACCAGATTCCGGGGCGGCCGGTGGTAGAGGGCGCCCTCCGGTTCAGGACCGACATGCACCTGATCTGGGTATCGATCGCGATGTACCTGCTGGCCCAGGCCGGCATGGTCGCGCACGGGGTAATCACTTTTTCACGGCGCATCCGGCCGGATTCCGGGGGTCAGGGCACGTCGGCCTGACAGGCTATCGCGGGGCTTCAAGCTTAATTCTTTCAAGGTATTCCAGAATCACCAGTCGATCGCCCTGGAAGTGTGCCGATTCAAGCGCGCCAGACAAGGCTTCGGTCGCTGTCCTGAAATCCCCGGCCCAGTACGCGGCCGCGCCAAGCAGTTTCTGCGTTTCTGCCAGGAAGTCCGACGCGCAGGAAGCGCTCTCATCCGCTAAATCGGGAAGAGGTTCCTCAAAACCCGCGTCAATGGCCATCCTGAATGCCTCGACCGCGGCTCCCGGCAGTCCTTCCCGGGACGCGGCCCTTCCGGCCAGGTACCATAGAACGGCCTCCCCGGGGCTTTCCGAAGCGGCCGCGTAAAGGCGGCCCGCGTCACCTTCCGCCCACGGACGCGGATCCGAAAGCGCCTCGATTATTGCCGAGGCTGCCCGGGGACTGGCACCAAGGGCGGCCAGCCGCGCGCAGACACCCCGCATGGCGCCGCCGGGGGTCAGCATCGCCTTAAGATCGCGCAGTTCCACGAAAGCCCTTTGAAGACTTGCGTTGCCGCGGTTACGGTCAATGTCGTTGATGCCCCGCAGAATCAGCAGGTCGGCCGCGGCGGTTCGATCAGCCATGGATGCGGCGCCGTTGGGCGGTCGGAGGACGTCCTCGATCATCGCAATGAATCGGGGATGTTCCCCAAGGCCACGCGCCAGTCCGAATTCCATCCTGGCGGCCAGCCTTGTCACAGAACGATCCATCGGGTCGAGTTCGACGGCCTGGCGTACCTTGCCCAGGGCCTCCTCCAGGCAGCCGCGTTCGTAGAGTTGCGCGGCGTCGCGCAGCCTTCGGGCCACGTCCAGCGGACACTTCCTGTGAAGGACGCCGGGGTCGGAGAAACGAGCGGCGGCGCGCATCTTCAGGACTTCGTCCATTTCGGCGCCGTGTTGGTCGGTCAGGAAGTCCTGCCAGCGAACCTGCAGGGCGTCAAGCCCCAGGCCAGTGGCCTGGATGAAGGATTGGCCCTGCGCCAGCGCTCGGATTGCCGGCATGCCGTGTGCCTGACGGACGTAATGAAGGAAGGAACCGGCGGTGTTGTACGAGGCCGCCGCACCGCCGGTAATGAAGGAAAGCGGCGCGAAAAGCTCCCCCAGGTCAGGCGTCATGCCCGATCGCATCATGGCGAGGGCCCATTCGTGCGGTGAAGGGCCGTCGTCCGCGAAGGCGGCGGCCACCGCAAGACCCTCGACCAGGGCCATGTCCGGAACCACCCCGAAACGAAGCGGCATGGCCAGCAGGTTCGGTGAAAGGCGTCCGGCCGTAACATGCGCGATTTCATGGGCCAGGATCATTTCTCCGGGCAGTATTCCGGTTACATGGATTTCGTTGAGCCAGGGCTTGCTGACTTCCACGTGCCTGGCACCCATCAGCCTGGCCTTCTGGTCGGCATCGCGATACAGGAAGACGTTAACCGGCGGATTCGGACTCACGCCGAAGAATTCGGCGGTCTGCCTGTGCCTGAAGCCGCAGTCCTTCAGAAGATCGTCCGCAAGTCCGTCCCTGGCTGCGTACGACGCGTCGGCATGAAGGACGCACCATTTGTCGGATCTGACGAAGGATAACTCCCGACGGATATCGCCACTGGTGACGAGAAACCTGAAATTTCCCCACCCGTATGCAGTTGCCACGCACAGGAGCAGCAAACCGGCGGGGACAAGTATCCTCGCTGCCCGCGAACCTTCCCGCATCCCCGGTTCTCCCGGGTTCGTGGCCCTTGCCAGGGTCCAGAAGGCAGCCACCGCGAGCAGGCACCAGACGCGGAACGTCACATAGGCGGGGGTGACTTCGATGATTTCATCGTAAATCGGTCCCGGATACATCCCCAGGAACGGGTTGAAGAAGCTGACTGCCGGCGTGAAATAGAGGATTGCGGCAGCCGGGCCGAAAGACAGGATGAAGATCGCGATGAATGCGCGCGATGCCCTTGATTCCTTTCGCGAAGCGATCGAGCAGGACGCCGCGACGCCGGAGCCGATGATGGTTGAAAGGAACGGCCCGGCCATGAAATGCACAAGTCCGTAAGCGTAATCGCACGGCCCGTTGATGAAGTGACCGGCGGTGATTACGGCAAGCGGCGGCAGGCCCAGCAGCGCCGAATGGAGCAATCCACGTCGCAGCCCGGCGGCGGTATCCCCGCCAGCCCTGCCACGGAAGACTGCGGTAATCGTAACCGAACCGGCGGCCATCGCCAGCAGCAGGGCCATCGGCATGCAGAAATAAAACGACAGGACATCAAACCCGGGGACGAAAAGCAATCCGGCCGCGGCCGCCGCCGGAACCAGGGTCCATTGCACCTCGGTTCTGCGAAGTTGCGCCAGTATCGCGGCCGTCGTCATAGTGCGGCCTCCCCGTTCAGGCGTCCAGGCCGGTAGGGCTCCGGATCCACCGCGACGACCGAAAAGCCGGCACCGATCCCGGCGTCCACGGCAGCCTGCCTGACGGTCGCGTCAGCAAGCCGTTCCAGGCCTTCGGCAGAGGTCTCGATCCTTGCCGTGTTCCCGAAATACCTGGCCCGCACCACGTCCAGCCCGAGATCCAGAAGGGCATTTTCCAACTGTTCAACCCTGGCCAGCGCCCCGGCCGAAATCGCGGTTCCGGGCGGGAAGCGGCTGGCGAGGCAGGCACCGGATTGCCTGTTCCAGCCTTTCAGGCCGAAGATTTCCCGTGAAAGCACACGGACATCGGCCTTCGTCATCCCGGAATCGGCCAGCGGGCTTATCACCCCGAGTTCCGTCGCCGCCCTGCGGCCGGGGCGCAAGTCCGCGGCATCGTCCGCAATCGTTCCATCGGCCATTGTCGTAAAACCATGGCGGGCGACCGCGTCAAGGCAGGTCCTGTAAGTCGCAGCCTTGCAGTAATAGCAACGATCCAGCGGATTTTTCCGGATTTCGGGATGCCCGAGCGGATCAAATTCCGCGACCACGTGCCTGACCCCCAGTTCTTCCGCAAGGGCCCCCGCCAGCTTAAGTTCACGCCCGGCAAGGAACTCTGACACGGCCGTGACCGCGATGACTTCCAGCCCCTTCACGGAAGCCGCGGCCGTAAGCAGCATCGATGAATCGACGCCGCCGGAAAACGCGACGGCAAGCCTGTCCCGCGCCGCCAGGTCTTCTCTCAGGAGTGCCAGCCTTGCCGCCGTTTCCGATGGCAGGCGGGATTGATCGCCTTTCATTGGTGCATCCTGTCGAAAATGGCATCAGCCACGGCCGCGGGAATGCCGGGTACCGCCATCAGGTCTTCCAGTGTTGCCTGGCGGATTGCCGCCACCGTCCTGAAATGGCGCAGCAACGCCGTGCGCCGCTTCTTTCCCAGACCGTTGATCCCGTCCAGGATCGAACCCAGGCCCCTCCGGTTACGCCGCTTCCTGTGAAACGAAATCGCGAATCGGTGGGCCTCGTCACGAAGCCTCATCAGAAGATGAAGCCCGGGATCGTTCTGGCTTGGAACAAGCATCCTGGCCTGGTCGCACAGGTCGTCCGGCGCGTCCGAAAAATACGCCCTTTCATCCTGGCGCAGTCCGGGAGATTCCGGCGCCCCGCTGTCCGCAGGCACGAACAGTCTTTCGGGGGTATGGGAAACGGACGAGCCCGGCATCGCGACAACCCTGGACTTGGCCAGCGCCACCAGGGGAATTCGAAGCCCCAGGTTGTCAAGAACCGCCCTGGCTGCCATGAGCTGGGAAGGTCCCCCGTCAAGCATGATCAGGTCTGGCACGGCCGCGCAGTCCGATCCATCGCCGCTCCGGCCGACATCCGCCAGCCGCCGCGAAAGCACTTCCGTCATGAACCCTGTGTCGCCCCGGCTTGATTCCCATTTCACGGAAAACGTCCGATAGCACTTCTTGTCGAGCCGTCCGTCGGTCATCACGACCATCGATCCGACCGGCTCCGCGGACTGGAACTGGCTCATGTCGAAGCCTTCGATCCTGGTCGGCGGCCGATCCAGGCCGAGCGTGGCCGCAAGGCGTTCAAGCGCCCTTTTCCGGGATCCCGCGCCCTCGATGGCCGCCCGAAGGGTTTCCGCCGCGTTGTCGTTCGCCATCCGCAGAGCGTCCGCCGACCGGCCGCGCTTCGGCGTCCTGATGAGAACCTGCCTGCCGGCCCTGGCCGCCAGAAGGCTTTCCAGCGCTTCAAGCGGGCGATCGTCACCGGTTCCCGTCCCGACGTGATCCGGAACCAGGATTTCGGCCGGCACCGGGGTGCGCGAATAGAACTGCAGAAGCACGCTTTCAAGCAGTTCCGCGACGGGCGCCACCACGTTGTCGAGCACCAGTGGCGCCTGGTCGCGCAGTACGCCCGATTCGAACCTCAGGATCATGACCACGGCCAGATCCCCGGCTGCCGCGATTCCAATCGCGTCCACGTCCGTCGTGCCGGGCAGGACGACCGACTGCCGGGAAAGGGCGTCCTGGATCGCCCGAACCTGGTCGCGCAGGCGGGCGGCCTCCTCGAAGTCTTCGGCCGCCGCCGCCGCTTTCATCCCCGCCGTCAGTGCCTTCAGCACTTCCTGGTACCTGCCTTTGAGGAAGAGGATTGCCGCATCGACCCTTTCCCGGTATCCCTCCCGGGTCACCATCTTGCAGCAGGGCCCGGCGCACCGTTTCATCTGCCATTCGATGCATGGGCGCCTGCGGCTTGCGAACTGCGCGTCGGCGCAGGTTCGCAGGCCGAAGTGCCTGGTAACCATCAGGTGTGTCTGGCGTATTGCCTGGGCCGAGTGCGACGGGCCGAAGTAGAGGGCCCCGTCGTCGCGCCTTTTCCTGCTGAGTTCAAGTCTGGGAAATTCGGCCCCGGGATCCAGCCTCAGGTACAGATACGCCTTGTCATCCTTAAGGAGAACGTTGAAAGGCGGCCGATGCTTCTTGATCAGTTCGTTTTCAAGGATCAGGGCTTCCTTTTCGGTGGCCGTGACAACCGTTTCCAGCCTGTACAGGACTTCTGAAAGGATCGCGACGAACGGCCTGGTGTCACCGGATTCCCTGAAGTACTGGCTGACCCGGGAATGAAGGTTTCCCGCCTTGCCGATGTAGATCACCCGCCCGGCCCGGTCGCGCATGATATAGACGCCAGGCCTGTGCGGAAGATCCGCCGTGAAGGCCGCTGCCTTTTCGGGACTCCAGCCCATGACGCCCCCGGAACCAACGGTCTTCAATGATACAGGAGTTTGGCGAATCGGAACCGCCGCGTCGATAACTTGGTGTATGATCCGTGGCCGGTTCTTCAGGTATCGCGATGAAGTCCGATGACAAGACGACGCCGGTTCTTTCCGGCCGTCAGCAGCCCCCTGTGCTTGACGGCGACACCGAGTCGGATTCTTCCATGGTCAGGCGCCAGGGCCGATTCATGCGTTGGCTCAGCCGCACTTTCTTCGGTGCGGTCAGGTTTGACGAATCGAATATCGATGCGATTAGGATTGCATGCAGCGCGGGCACGCCGGTGTTCGTGATGGATGCCCACAGCCGTCTTGACTACCTGTATTTCAATTATGCCTTTGCCCGTTTCGGGCTTCCGCTTGTCTTTTTCGCCAACGAAATCTCGATGTCCGCATTCAGGCCGATGTCCCAGTATCTTCGCAGGGTCTGGATGAGGTTGACCGGCCGGGGCTTTCCCCCTCTGCCGGACAGCGAGATGATGCGCGCCGGGCTTGGCGCCGGCCGCCCGTGCATGATCTTTCTGAAGCGGCCGAAGGCGCTCAGCCAGTGGGGCGCCGAATACCGGATCAGCTACCTTAAGGATCTGGTCGAGATACAGTCCGAGGTCGAGCGTCCCCTGATGATCATCCCGCTTCTGCTGGTCTGGGAACAGAAACCGGAGTCCTACCGCAGGAGCGTGCTCGACTTCGTCTTCGGCGATCCCCAGGCGCCCGGGGCCCTGCGCAAGGCGCTTTCGTTCATCTGGAATTTTCGAAGCGCCCATGCTCAGGTTGGAAGTCCGATCGATCTGCGGTCATTCGTCCAGGAGTCGCCCGATCGCGATCCCGATGCCGTTGCCGTCAGGTTGAAGTTCGCGATTGCCGAGACGCTGCTGCGCGAGTCCCGCGCCATCCGGGGACCGGTTCTGAAAGGCCGCGGCGTAATGGTCGATGAGATCATGCGGACAAGGCCGTTCAAGGATGCCGTCACCACGGCCGGCGCGCAGGTCGGACTCGGACCGGCCGCCAGCATCAAGAAGGCGGGGGCATGGCTGCGCAACATGGCTGCCGATTTCAGCGTCGGCTGGCTGGATGCGTTCGGGGTCGTCCTGGCGGTCATCTTTCAGCGCAGGTTCACCGGGATATCGGTCGATACCGCGGGCCTGGCCAGAATCAGGGAGGTCGGGAAGAATGCCCCGGTCGTCCTGGTTCCGTCAAGACGGAGTATCCTGGATTACTTCGTGTATTCATTCGTCTTTTATACGCACGGGCTGATTCCGCCGCATGTCGCGGTCCGCGAGCAGCGCAAGCTGAATTTCGTCAAGCCCGTGCTGCGGCGGACCGGCGCGTTCTTCGTCAGGCACCGCATCGGCTCCAATCCGGTTTATGAAAGGACTCTTCGCCAGTACGTAAGGAAGCTGGTCAAGGAAGGCTACTGGCTGGAATTTTTCATCGAGGGAAGCAGGAGCAGGTCGGGCAAGCTGCAACCGCCGCGCGGAGAAATCCTTTCGATGGTGGTGGATGCCGTTGCTTCCGGCGCGGCGCCGGACGTGTGGCTGGTGCCCTGTTCCGTGACGTACGAGCGAATCGTCGAAGGGTCGTTCTTCGAGCGCGAGCGCCGCGGGGACAAGTCCGGGATCGGGGTGGTCAGCCTGGCGAACATCATGAAGCGCGCCCGCAACCTGGGATCAAGGTTCGGCCAGCTTTACATGAAGTTCGGCGAGCCGGTCAGCATGACCGCCTGGCTTGGCGGCCAGGGCGTCGCGATACCGCTCGAGGATGGCGCGTCAGTCGATCCCATGCTTGTAAGGCGCCTTGGATACTCGCTGATGTGGGATATTAACAGCCGCATCGTCGTGACTCCCCAGAACCTGGTGGCGTTCGTCCTGATGACGACCAGGGCACGTGGCATCCCGCGCCCGGTTCTCGTGGAACAGACCGTCGAACTTTACCGGCGGATCGCGATTCGTGGCGGCCTGTTTTCCGACAGGCTGGACGCGGCCATGCTGCCCGGGGATGGGAAGTTTTCGACCGGCGCGTGGCGTCGGGTTTATGTGGACTGGCGTGACACTGCCGAGATGCAGAGGCCCGGACTTCCGACCCTCGAGGCGCCAAGGATCACCGCAATTGACGGCCTGATCGAGGAAGTCCTTGGCGTGTTCGCGCGCGAGGGTGCGGTCAAGGTCAGCGGCGAAGGCTTCGATTCCGTGATTTCCGTTGTCGAGCGTCACCGCGCGTGGCTTGAGTACTACAAGAACGGTATCGTCCATTTCTTCCTCCCGCAGGCGATAGTGGCGACGGCGGTCGAGTCGCTGGCAGCCGCCGACAGGATGGACGAGCAGGAACTGCATCGCCGCACGCGGGATCTGACAAGGCTTTTCAGGCTGGAATTCGTTTACGACAAGACCGTTTCAATGCTGGAATCACGAAGCCGGACGGTCGATTTTTTCGTCGATGAAGGGCTGCTTGTCAGGGTGTCCGACGGTATCCAGGTCAACCGGATGCGTATGGACGAGATAAACTGGTATTCCGAGATATTGCGACCATTCGTCGATTCTTACCGGGTGCTGGCGACGGTGGTCATGAAGGCGCCGGCACGCGCGGACAGGGATGAAATCATCGCGCAGGCGATGAAGGACGGACGCAGGGCCTGGGAGATTGGCGAGGTTGACAAGGTCGAATCGGTTTCGCCGGTCATTTTCAAGAACGCGTACAAGTTAATGCAGGACGAAGTGGCGAACGGGCGCCAGCCGGACATGAAGGCCGCGGCCGTTTCCGCCTACAATGCGCTTCCCGAGACAAGGCGTCGCGTCAAGGCCCCGCTTCCCGTCGATCCGTCCTCCGGCGCCTGATCCAGGCCGTCAGCCAAAGGCCAAGTGCGGCTGCAATCACGCACCAGACGGCGACGGAGTAAGTTCGAAACAGCATGACCACCGAGTCGAGGTTGGCCCCGAGGGCCAGCCCGGCGAGCATCAGCAATCCTGTCCAGGCGGCGTTGCTCACGAGTCCGGCAAGCATCGATTTGACGAAAGACATGCCGGCCATTCCGGCAGCGACGAAGAGGAGGCTCCGGATTCCGGGCATCATGCGGTTGGCAAGCAGAAGCACCGTTCCGTGTCTTGCGAACCTGGTGCTGAGCCGATCGGCCTGGCCCAGGACGCGGTCGAGCCAGGGGTGTCGCCTTTTGAATTCCGGTCCTGCCGTCTTCCAACCACGACCGAAGGCACGGCCGATCCAGAAATCCAGCGCGGAACCGGCGAGGCCGCCGGCCATCGTGGCGGCGAAGACACCCCAGAGCGGCAGCCCGCTGGTGACGGCAAGAACGGCTCCGGCGATGGTCACGGTGTCGCCTGGAAAGACGGGAAATACGTACTCGATCAGGGATGCGTGAAAGAGCGCCGCCAGCGCGGCCGCCTGGCGTCCGCCGGTCAGCGCGTCCTGCAGCATGCCGGGGTCGAAAATGTCCAGTTCGGCACCTCCAGGAGGACCGCGTCGGCCAACGGTCCGTCCGATTGCCGGAAACGCTGTTATGATAACTTGCCACGGCCTGCCTTGACGAGGAGGTTTGATGAATCCGGTCCGGACGTTGGAAGTGCTGCTCGCGGCAATGTTCATCTGCGTTTCGGCGCGGGCGGCGTCACCGGAGTCGGAGATCGTCATCGCAAGGGATCCAGCCTGGCAGGGGCTTATCGCGGGGGCTGTCAAAGGTCGCGGCGGAATCGATGCCGCGGTTGCAAGACTTGATGCCATCAGGTCGGGCGGTTCCGAGTGCGAGCCTGGCCGGGTTCCCGGCGGCGTGATTGACTGGGTCGTGGCCGGCCTTTACGAGCAGGCGGGAAGGATTGACGCCGCAATCGCCCGCTATCGGGCCGCGGCCGGTTCTCCGCTGGGCGATGTCGCATCCTTCCGCATCGGGGTGCTCCTGGATCAGAAGAACGACATCGCTGGTGCCCGCGCCGCATGGGGCGCCGTTTCACCGGCTTCGGCGATGTGGGTCGAGGCCCGACGGAAGCTTGCCGGAAGCCTGATGGCCGAGAATCGGCCGGAAGCGGCGGTTCAGGTCATCCTTGAACTTTTCCACGACGAGATGAGGCCCCATGAAATCGTATCGGCCAGGCTTGCCCTCGCCCGCGCGCTGGACGCAGCCGGAAGGCGCGGTGAAGCGGTCGCCATGGCTCTTGCCGCCTGGTTTCTCGATCGTGACGGCAGTCATTCCAGGGATGCTGCGGCCCTTCTGAAGTCCCTGGGAAGTCCCCTTTCGCCGGCAATCGAGGTCATCAGGGAAATCGAATCGTCGAGGCGCAGGGATTTGAAACCGCTCTGCCGAAGGATTGCGCGCAATCGGAAGGCATTGTCGTCAATCGATCCGGCATTGCCGGAAGCGGCCTCGATGGCGTGCCTGATATACCGTGACAGGATTGCCGATTCCACGGCGGGGGATCTTCAGGTCGCCCTGGGGCGGGCGTCCAGTCCCGATGTCCGGGCATGGATAATCAAGCTTGCCGCGGAAGCGGCCATGGACGGCGGTGACGACGCCGCGGCCGGCGAGTGGCTCGCGAGGCTTGTGGACGGATATCCGGCAAGCCCTCTGGCGCCCGGAGCGGCCTCGGACGGCGCCCGCGCCTTCATGAGGGTCGGACTTCACGACCGGGCCAGTGAGATCCTCGAAGCGGCGTCGAAATCCGTCATGGCCCCGGCGCTGGCCCGCAATTCCGACTGGATGAAGGCACTTGCCGCGATGATGGCCGGAAGGCGTGAACAGGCGCTTGCTCATCTGGACGCGATACTTGAAACCAGGGATCGTGGCAACGGAGTAATGTTCGGGCTGGCCGAAAGGGCCAGGTATTTTCGTGGCGTCACCCTTTTCGGCATGGGGCGTTCGGTGGAAGCCCGGGAGGATCTTGAAAGGGTTGCCCGGGCCTCGTGCTGCTCATGGTATGGCATGCTCGCGGCATCCAGGCTGTCCGGGTGGTTCGGTGTTCAGGTCGACGGGGGCGCGCCGGCCGGACTGCCGGATGGAACCCACGCCAGGGATCTGGCGGGAAGCGTCGGGCATGGACTGCCGGCGGTCATCAGAACCGGCGCCACATCGGCCCCGGGAGTCTTTCTTTTCATGGCCGGCGAGCGATCCCTGGCGCTGCGGGAGCTTTCAACAAGGGCCCGCAGGTGTGTCCTGGATGAAGACGGATTGCAGTTCCTCGCTTCTGCCAGGGCCGCTGGAATGGGAGCGAGGGATGCAATGAAGGCGGCATCGTTCCTTCGCGGCCGCATCGAAAGGGACACGGCCTGGCTCTGGACGGCCGCCTGGCCAAGGCCATGGCACCAGGCCGTGGAAAGGGCTTCCGCCGTGTTCGACGTGGATGCGGCGCTGATCTATTCGGTGATGCGCATTGAAAGCGGATTCAGGAAGTCGGTGCGGTCGCCGGCCGGTGCCGGCGGGTTGATGCAGTTGATGCCCGCGACGGCGGCTACCGTGGCCGGCAAGGCTTTCCCCGCGGCCGGGTTGAAGCCGAAGGCCTCCGGCCCGGACGGGAACGTCATGGCCGGGGCGGCGTTGCTTGATCAGTTGATAACGCATTTTCATGGCAACCTGCCCCTGGTTCTGGCCGGCTACAATGCCGGGTCGGGCGCCGGGAGAAGGTTCCTCAGGCGCCTTGGCTCGGTTCAGGCCGATTTGTTCGTCGAGGCGGTTCCCTTCGAAAGGACGCGGGAATACATAAGGCTTGTCGGAGGAAATCTTGCCGCCTACAGGCACGTTTACGGCGCGGGTGCCCCGGCAGAAATGGCGTTCGACCTGCCGCAGACGACCGGGCCTTTCCTGGACATGCCGTCCGGCGGTTCAAGGAGTGAAGGCGTGGCTGTCAGGGGCGGGCCTTCGCGGATCGGTGCCTGGTTGCGACGACCGCAATGATGATGGCACCGAAAAGCACCTGGGCGATTGCGATGAGCTGGGCGTCACGGAGTCCCAGGAATCGTTCGGGACGCATCTCCGGCATCCTGATGAACTCGACGAGGAAACGCAGGACGCCCGCAATCAGGCAGTAGATGGCGAAAAGCACCCCGTTCAGGTGAATCCTTTTTCGAAGGAACCACAGCAGCCCGAACAGCATGAATCCGGTGATTGACTCGTAGATTGGCGTCGGGTGCACCGGGAACCAGAACGGATCGATCGCGTCCGTCGGGCAGACCAGGTATTCGACGCCGCCGGCGTAACAGGGCGAAGGCACCAGTCCCTGCGGATAGGTCATGCAGATGGCGGAATCGATGTTTTCCGGCACGCAGGGGACGCCGAAGTCGCCATCACCCGCAAGCTGGCATCCGACACGGCCGAACGCATATCCCTGCGCGAGCATCGGGGCGAGCAGGTCGGCCATCATCGCCACGTTCAGGCGGCGCATCCGGAACCACAGAACCACCGCGCCGCATCCGAGAAACCACCCGCCGTACCAGGTAAGGCCCGCGTTCCACATCAGCATCTCGACGCTGAACTCCGGCGCCTCGAAAAGCATGAACGCCAGCTTCGAACCCAGGATTCCGAAGAACACCGCCAGCATCAGCGTCACGTCGGCGATGACGGTGGGCTTCATCCCGTTCAGGAAGTCGCGCTTGCGTTTCAATTCCTGGATGAAGAGCGCGTACGCCACCATGAAGCCGATGAAAGCCATGATGCCGTACGTGCCGACGCGGAAGGGATCTTCAATCAGCCAGGGATGCATTGGAAACTCCATTCACGGGCGTTTCCCGTCCGTCCGTCACGGCCCGGCGCGGCCGACATTCAGTCGATGCCGGCCTTGCGGTTTCTTTCGCGGATGGCGTCGCGAACCATGTCCTTTCCGCCCAGAAGCGAGCCGCACACCGGGAATGCACGCTTGACCGTGCGGGACATCCTGGATGCGATGTCGCGGATGTCCCACTGGGCGTGGCCATCCTCGCGAAGCCTGCTCATGTGGTAAAACTCGCGCAGGTTCAGCGTCATGACGCAACGACGCCTGTTGGCGTTCAGCCAGGCATAGCCGGCCAGGGCCGAGCTGGGGCCGCCCAGCAGATCCACCATGCGGTGCGCGTCGTCAAACGCCTCGATCATGAAGTTTGCCAGGCTGGCCGCATAGACGGACTTCGGAATCGTGATTCCCAGCGACGGGTCGTACGGCTGCGTGGTGATGCTTGCCATCCGGTGACGCTTGGCCTGTCCGAAGGCCGCCGCCGACATGATGATCTCGAAAGTCATTCCGGCGTGCTCGAACTCACGCGGCATCGGATCGTGGATTGACATGCCGGCGGTGATTGACTCGAAGACCTTCATGCGTTCTTCGGTCGAAAGGCCGCGAACCCATTCAATGGCCGGCCCAAGACCACGATTGATGACACCCTGCACCAGGGTGGCCAGGATGAAGACGTCGCCTTCCGGATCGCATGCGATCATCCGCACGGTCGACTCCGGACCGGTCTCCATCGGGCCGTCCGACGCCGGGATGGTCGGAAGCGCGCGCGCGGCCTCGATTGCGGCCTCGTACCTGTGCAGGTCGTAATGGCCCGGTTCCACGAAGCGGATCAGCGATGGCGCGACAGGTCCGGCGACGTCCAGGAAGGCGGTCGAAAGCTCCCTGACCTCGGAAAGCGGGTGGGACGCCAGCCTCTTTATCAGGTGCTCGAGTGATCTTGCGTTGATGGTCATCCCGAGCTGTCCGGTGACGGCCAGCGGGAGCACGTACCTCGCATCCTCGCCGGCGAGTTTCTCGTCCATGCCGGAAGACGTCAGCGCATCCACGAGTTTCCTGTACCTGAAGAAGGAACGCGCCATGTACTCGCGGAAGGGGTCGGCGGCGCCGGCCTGTTCGATTTCCGCGGGCAGGACGAAATCCTCGTCCAGTTTGATGTATCTCTGGGACTTTTCCGTGTATGACGCCAGCCGGTGCGACTCGAGTGCCTCGATGGCCAGCCTGGACACGTCCGTGATGTCGAAGTTGAAGACGGCATGCTCCGCAACCGAGTGATGTCCCATGCCGAAGACGATGGCGGCGTTCGACTGCCTGGCCTTCAGAACTTCATTCCTTGACTTACGTCGGAGTTCGCCGACATCGGTGGGATCGCGCGAGATTCGGGCGTATGCCGCCGAGATGGTTTCCGGAGTCACGAATTCCGGGACGCCGCCGCCGTTCCTTATGTCCTGTAAGACTTCGTAATCAATATTGAATCCCGCAAGAACAATTTTTGCCATAACGTACCCCAGCCCCCTTTCCCCGGATGGCCGCCAGCTGGCTGCCAGCATATGGATGAACCCGGAAAAAGTAATATGGCACGCCGGATTTTTCCGGTCAAACGGCCGCAAATCTAAAGTTGTTCAAAGGTGGTATATTCCGCGTGTGGCGCCGGCCGGCGTGGCCGGCGGCACCGATGCGGATCCCGGCTGGAGGCTGCACATGGCTGACAGGCTTTCCTGGTGCGAGATATCGACGACGGCGCTTGCGCGCAACATGCTTGGTTTCCGGGCGGTTACCGGTCCAAGGGTGACCCTGGCCCCGGTCGTGAAGGCAAATGCCTACGGTCACGGGCTTGAACTGGTCGCGCCCGTTTTCGTAAGGGCGGGGGCCGACGTGCTTTGCGTCAATGACCTCTGGGAGGCGGCGCGGATCAGGCGGATCGGTATAAACGTGCCTGTCCACGTCATCGGAAGAATGACGCCGGATTCGGCCGAAGAGGCGGTCGACCTCGACGTTTCCGCCATCGTCTATGACCGGGAACTGGTTTCGGCTCTCGATTCGGCTTCGCGCCGACGCGGTCAGGTTTTCCGGGCCCACCTGAAGCTGGAAACCGGAACGAATCGTCAGGGATTGAGGCTTGAGGAAGCATCGGCACTTGTCGAGTTTATTGATTCTTTGCAGGGCGTGCGTCTTTCCGGGGCGTCGATGCACTTCGCCGATGTCGAGGACACCACGGATCATCAGTTTGCGCGGGCCCAGTTGGATCGTTTTCAGTCGATGCTTGATCGGCTTGGGGTCGGTGGGCGGCCGGGGTTCGTCCGGAGCGTTTCCAATTCGGCGGCCACGATTTTGTGGCCCCAGGCCCACTTTGAGATGGTCAGGCCCGGGATTTCCGCCTACGGCATGTGGCCGTCCAGCGAAACTTTCGTCACGGCCGCGCTTTCCAGCAGGAACCAGATTGACCTGAAGCCCGCGCTTGCCTGGAAGACGACGGTGGTGCAGGTTCGCGAGGTGCCGGCGGACGAGTACGTCGGTTACGGAAGGACGTTCAGGGCGACTTCGCCAATCACGATGGCGGTGATACCTGTCGGATACTATGACGGCTACGACCGCGGTCTTGGCAATGGCGCATACGCTCTGGTCTCGGGGCGTCGGGCCCAGGTCAGGGGACGAATCTGCATGAACATGGCCATGCTTGACGTAACCGGCATCCCTGACGTGCATCCGGGCAGCGAAGTCGTCCTGATCGGCAAATCCGGTCAGGAGTCGATATCGGCGGAGACTTTTGCCTCCTGGTGCAACACCATCAACTATGAAGTCACGTGCCGGATTTCGGAAACCATTCCAAGGATTCCCGTAGAGGTGTCGAAGTGAAGCCAGTCAATTCGGAAAGGATGGATCCCTGGGAACTGAAGGATACGAGGTCGCTTGCGAAGTTCGGCGTTTACGAGGTTCTGCGCGAAACCAGGATGAACCCGCGCGACGGGCGGGAACACAGTTTCTGCGTGCAGGTCAGCCGTGACTGGGCAACCGTGGTTCCGGTCACCGCCTCGGGGCAGGTCGTCCTGGTGCGGCAGTTCCGGCCCGCTTCGGGGGAAGTAACGTGGGAATTTCCGGGCGGCGTGGTTGAAACCGGGGAAGACCCTGCGGCGGCCGTCGTTCGTGAACTGGAAGAGGAATCAGGTTTCAGGGCGGGCATGCTGGTGCGCCTGGGCTCGTTCCGGCCAAACCCGGCGCTGATTCGCAACAGCCTGCATGTATTCCTTGCGTCCGGCTGCATGGAGTCGGGATCGCGGAACTTCGATGACAGCGAGGATCTGGACACCTTTGTCGCCGACGTGAACGAGGTGGATCAGATGGTTCAGGATGGACGGATTGACCACGCCTTGATGGTTGCAGCCTGGCTGACGGCCCGTCGCAGGTTTCCAGGCGAAAGCTTCAACCCCCCGGGCGGGGCATGAACAGCGCCCCGGGAAGGCGTTGAACGCCGCCGCCCAGTTCAAGCTCAAGCAGACCGGCCTGGACGCGGGCGACGTCGAGTCCGGTCTGTCGGCAGATGGAGTCCTGATCGACCGCGCGTCCGGTTTCCGAAAGGATGGCCCTGACCGCTTCGAGTATCACCCGGGCGTCCGAACCGTCCGCGTGCCTGGTCGATCGGCCCGATGCGCCGCGGGAAATCCATGGCGAACCAAGCCCCGAAGTCCTGCGCACCGGCTTCCGGTTGAATCCCGACAGTCCGCTGCCGGCAAGGTTGACGACCGTCTCCAGGTCGCCAGGTCTGCACATCGGCCGTCCGCCACGTCCAAGCAGGTCGTTCGTCGCGGCCGACGAACTGTAGTGGATGTCGGCCGGAACGGCGAAGACCGGGATACACATTTCCAGCGCAAGGTCGGCCGTAATCATCGCCCCGGATCCGAAGCCCGCCTGTATGACCAGCACGGCATCCGCAAGGGCCGCAACAATCCGGTTCCTTTCAGGGAAATGGTGCCTGGATGCGCTTTCCGATGGCGAATATTCGGATATCATGCAGGAATCCCGGAATCCATCGTCGCGACCGAGGCGCGAGAACAGTTCGACGTTCGAAATCGGGAAGGGACGTTTGAATCCGCCGCCCGGCACGCAGATGGTGCGGCCGCCCGCGTTGAGTGCCGATCTGTGCGCGATGGTGTCGATCCCCACCGCTCCGCCGCTTACGACCGTGACCCCGCATCTTCCAAGCGATTCGGCAAAAAACATCGCCATCTCCATCCCATAGCCGTCCGGCCGTCTGGGGCCGACAACCGCGACAAGCGGCGCAGACAGGTCGGGGGTCCCCTGGACGACAAGCACCTCCGGCGCCTTCGGGCCAAGCCTTCGGGCCATCCTGGTGTCGCGGCACATCCAGTAACGCCAGCCTCCTGAAATCATGTCCTGCGTTTCCCTGCGCAGGCGCTTTTCCGCCACTGCCTTGTCAGTCGTGGCGCCGCGTATCATCCGGAGCCTGGCCTGAAGGCATTCGGCGTCTCCCGGGGCCCGGATATCGGGCTCCGACTGAAGGGAAAGCTGCATTTCGTCCTCCTGATGTCCGGAGACTCGAATATCGTATCGCGACGCCGTTCGTTTCAAGCGTATCGGACTGCAAGGATTGCGTGCGGTTAATGTGCTGTGATACACTTCGGGCCTGAGTATTTTCGGGAGTGTCGGGATGAGACTTCGCGTAACCTTCGTCTCCTGTGCGATATTGCTGGTCTTTGCGGCCTGCAACGAGATTCCGGTGACCGATCTGAACGAGTCGTATTCGGTTCAGGTCCAGGTCCTTAGGGACAAGGGAAAGCCGGCCAAGCTTGACGTCCTGTGGGTCGTTGACGACTCGACGTCCATGTGCCAGGAGCAGCAGAGTCTTGCGGACAGCTTCAAGGCATTCCTGAACGTTTTCCAGCAGTACACCGCGATTGACATGAGGCTCGCCGTCACGACGACCAACGTATGCCCGCGCGATGCTGCCGGAAGAATTCGTGGCGACTTTTTCTATCGCCCGAATACTTCCATCGAATCGTCCTGTGTCGAAAGCCGTCGTTTCCCGTGCGTCGAATCCGATTCCGGGGTCGATGCGTGTGCCGGCATGAAGGGCGTTCCCGATCCCGATAACTGGGAATGCAAGAACGCGACCAATTCCGGTTCGGTTCCCGTTTATGTCTGTGACGCCCCCGATGGCAATCCCGGCGGTTTCATCGATCCTTTCGATGGTTACCTGCTCGAATCGTACAGCTCGTCCTGTGTCTATCGTTGTGCCGGTCCGGACAGCAACACGGAATGCGCCGTCAATTTCGGCATGCCGAAGGGTTGCAGGCAGGGTGGTTCCGTATGTGGTAACGACGGTCCCAGTCTTGACGCCTGCATGAGCGATCCTTCCTTCGAGGACTTCACCGACTGCAAGGTTCGCTGCCGCGACGCCGACTGCCAGAAGGTCTGTCTCGACATCACCTCGAACACCACAAGGTGCGATGAAAGCTGCGGCGAGGCCGGCGCGACCTGCGAGTCGGTTTGCCAGGCCCTCCAGAGGGAGCCCAAGTGCGATATCGTGGCCGGTGCCCTTCAGGGCGAGGAAAAGTGTGAAACCCGTTGCGAACACAATTTCGGCCCGAAGATGGCGGGACTGTGCTCGAAGATGTGCGGCGCCGGGGTTACCCAGGACGCATGCATCGACATGTGCCTTGATCCGGAACAGGGCGGCATCGCCAACGCCGGTTTCATCTGCCTGATGTCGTGCAGCAACGGTTATAACTGCCAGAACAACTGCATCCAGGAATTCGGCGTTTCCAATTACCAGTGCGTCTGCCCCGGCGGCAACTGCGCGAACATAGGCTGCGCGCGCGAACCGAGGTGGATGTACTGCCCGGGCACGGTGACCTTCAATGAAGGCAAGCCGACATGGAAGGACGGACCGAAGGTTCTTGACAAGGACGAGGCCGACAAGCGTGCCGTCGAATGGATTCAGGGCAAGTGGATGTGGCCGCCGGATTGGGATCCTGAGTGGCGCAACCTGCCGACAGACAACAGCCTGGAATCCAAGGCCATGCGGAAGCTCATGGTTGAAACGGTGTTCGAGCACCTTTTCACGTGCATGACGTCTCTTTACATGGATCAGGTCGATTGCGGAACCCAGGAGCAGGGTCTCCTTGCCGCGTGGATGGCCCTGGACAAGCAGGGTGAAAATGCCGACCAGGCCCGTGAGTTCCTGCGCGACGACGCGTATCTGCTGATCATCGTGATTTCCGACGAGGACGACTGTTCGTCGCCCGAAGGATTCCCGGACAGGGATGGCAGGTGGTTCAACTACGCCGGTCAGCAGGACAGCACGACCGCCTGCGCCTGCATGCGTGACGAGAACGGCTGCCTGCCCTCGGGCGAGTGCGATTATTCCAAGTGCCTTGATTCAAAGAACACGTTCAGCCGTGAAAAGTGTCCGCTGTATTCGACTTCGTCGCTGGTCAACAAGCTTCGTTCACTGAAGCCCGATCCGGCCCAGGTCCTGTTCGCCGCGATCGTCGGAGACGCGGCCCCAGGCGAGGGCGCATCGCCCGCTTCGGCCGAGGTTGACGACGTCAGGGGTCGGTTCTTTGAATGTCGCTGCGCCAAGGGCCGCGATACCATCACGACTTCGTTCAACTACGTCTGCTCTTCGGATTACGGCGTGGCCGAACTCGGACAGCGGTACATCGATGCGGTCAATCTTTTCGGCAGCGGCCGTTACGGACAGCTCGCAAACGTGTGTTCCGCGGGCGGCGTCGCGCCACTGCTTGAACAGATTGCGGGATTCGTCGTTCCGCTGCTTGGCCAGATCTGCCTGCCGCGTCCCCTCGAGTGGGACTGCCAGGGACGCTGCGAGAACATTTTCGACGACTCGGCCGCCAACTGCACCCAGGTTTGCGGCGTCGGCGTCGCGGAATGCCTGAAGGAATGCAACGCGGTTTTCGAGGGTCGGCCCGGGTGTGCCGAGGTGTGCCGTTCGGCCGCGTCCATCGAGATCCGAAAGTACAACGGTGACGGGACGTGCGCGGTCGCGCTGGACGAACAGGGCAACTGCCCGATCCTGATGGAGACGGTCGGCGAGGTTAAGGGCGACTTCAGCCTGGTTCGCAATTCTCCGATGTGCCCGACGTTCGACGTGAAGAACGGCGAGCGTCCCGAGAACGCCATCCAGTTCACATACCCGCTTGGATATACGGACAAGCTGGAAATCACTTACCGCGGCGGCGTCGATTTCTGCCTGAACCGTTGCACCAGATCGACATCTTCCGACGCCAAGGATCAGGAGTACTGCCGGGACATCTGCGGCGGGGACACCGACTACTGCCTGAAGGGCTGCCTGCTGGGTCACGACAACTGCGCCTATGTGTGCAACGTCGTTGTCGATGACTGCGTCAATTCGTGCAACGGGTTTGTGTCGCAGTGCCCACCGGATCCGGAACCCTGTGAGTTCAAAGTGACCCCGGCCGAGTGCGTCGAGCGCTGCAAGGCCGTCGAGTAGTCCGGCATCTTCCACCCCTTTCCCGGGAATCATTCGGGCAATACCCGCGTTTGGCGGATAGCCGCCTTGTCGTTGTACAATGGCGTGACCGCCCGGCCGGGAAACGTCGGGCCGATTTTCGGGGAATGCAATGAAATACCATGTCTTGCCGGTTCTCGCCCTGCTCATGTCAGTGATGATGCCCGCCCGGGCGCATGCGGCGCCCGGCGATGTTCCCGCCGTCGGGGATCTGTTTGATTCGATCCACGTGGTCATCGGTCCGTCCAGGCAGTCCCTTCAGTCGATTGCGGTACAGCAGGTCGCCTGCGAGGGCGCGGATAAGTCCTGCACCCAGGCCGGCGGCACCGTCAGCAGGGATCTCGAGATATCCGGTTTCTTCAAGGTGCTGGATCCACGATCCTTCCTTGCGGATCCAAAGGCCGAGACGCTTGTCGCCACAAGCTGGGCGGACTGGATGAATGTCGGGGCCTCATGGCTCGTGAAGTATTCGGTCAAAAAGGCCGGTGAGCGCGTTGATGTTGAGTTTCGTCTGTACGACGTCAACGAAAAGCGCGCGCGCCAGGTCTCGGCACAGTCGTTTCCGGGCATCTCCCCGACAAAGGTTCGCGGTGCCGCCCACAGGTTCGTCAATGCGGTAATCAAGGAAATCACCGGCCAGCCCGGCATCTTTGGATCCAGGATTGTCGTTTCCCTGAAGTCGGATGCTGCGACCCGCGACATCGTGACGATGGAGATGGATGGCAGCGGGCGCGGCGTGGCCGTGAAGAACGGTTCCGCCAACATGTTTCCAAGGTGGTCAAAGGGCGGCAAACTGCTTTACACGTCCTTCAAGTCCGGGCTTCCACAGCTTTATCTGGGTGATCGGCAGTTGACCGACGGTGTTCATGAATACCGGGGCGCCGAGATGTCGCCCGACGGGAAGTCGATTGCCGCTTCGGTTGACATGGACGGGCAGTCGGATATCGTTCTTATCGATTCAGACACCGGAAAGCTGGTAAGGAAGCTGACCGACACCCCGTGGGACGAGGTCAGCCCGACCTGGTCGAATGGCGGCAACCTGATAGCCTATGTTTCGTCGGAAGCCGGCAGGCCCCAGATCCATATCATGAATTCGGACGGATCCGGCCAGCGCCGGTTGACGATGGCCGGCCAGTACAACACTTCGCCGCGTTTCGGCCCGGGAAACCGGGTCGTTTTCTCGGGAATGGACATGTTCCGGTCAGATCTCTTCGTGGTTGACCTTGAAGGAAACATTTCAAGGCTTACCCAGGAACAGGGCAACAACAAGGACGCGGCGTGGTCGCCGGACGGAAGGTACCTGGTGTTCCTTTCAGACAGAACCGGGGACTGGCAGGTATGGATAATGACCGAGGACGGCAGATATCAATTCCCGATATCGCCGGATCGCGGTCGGTTCGGAACCCCGGACTGGCGTTGAGGAAAGGCGTTTGGCTGGAAAAGGGCGAAAGCGGTTTGGTCGCGCAGCCGCGCGGCTCGGCAGGGGCCTTCTGCAGGAGGTTAGGGTCGGTCTTTCAAGGCTGATACCGGCCGGCCGCCTCTTTTACGGTTCAAGGGGTTTCGACCACGCCGCCGCCATGTCGTTCTATTTCATCCTTTCCCTGGCACCGTTTGTCGTCCTTCTGGTTTCCGCGACCGGTTTCATGGCCGCCAACATGGGACAGGATCCCGCCCGCCTGGACGAGATGATCGAAAAGTTTGCCGTGTACGTCAGGACGTGGATCCCGGTGGAGTCGGACACGGTCAGGGACATCGTCAATTACCTGATTTCACGCAAGACCAGCTTCGGGCTTGCCGGCACGGCCGTCCTGGTGCTCGGCGCATCCGCGATATTCGGGGCCATCGAGAACGCCACGGCGGACATCTTCCGCAACGGCGTAAGGCGGCGCTATATCGTGTCGCGCCTGATATTCACCATCGGAATTGCGACCGCGGGCCTTCTGGCGTTCATGCTTTACAACGCGGTAACGCTCGTACAGTCGTTCGTCGATGCCAGGATTGGCGCCTCGGTTCTGAAGACTCTTTTGGACAAGTCATCCTTCACGGTTCTTTTTGAATGGCTTCCCGTCCCGGCCGGATTCCTGATTATCCTGTATGGAACGGGGATTGCCCGCCCGAAGTTCCGCGATGCGCTGCGCGGTGCCGCGCTCTATTTCGTTCTCTGGACCGTCGTCAGGGAGGCGTACGGGCATTACGTGACCGAGGTGGCCAACTACAGCATGCTGTACGGTTCCCTTGCCACGCCGATCCTGCTTATCCTGTGGCTGTTCTATTCGTCGCTGATCCTCGTCTATTGCCTTTGTTTTGTTGCCGTTCCAGGACTGCCGGAATCCGGGCGGGAATAAAAATTCCCGGACCATTGTTGGCTGACGTTGTTGCATTCTGCGTGGTTGCTGGTAAGATCACGCGGACCGATATATTCGGGATTTGAATTGGCTTTTTAATTATGGTGGGACGATGAATCGGAAGATCAGTCTGGTTGCGATGGCAACCGTGGCCCTGGTTGCGGTGGGCGTTCTTGGTTGCAAGCCCGCGGCCGCCCCGGAGCCCAAGGAAAAGGTCGAGTTCTCGATGCACATCATGTCGCAGTGCCCGTTTGGAGCCCAGGTCCAGAAGGGTATCGCCCCCGTGCTTAAGACCCTCGGAAACACGGTTGATTTCAAGATGGAGTTCATCGGTGACGAGCCCCAGCCCGGTAACCTGACGTCGATGCACGGCGCCAACGAAGTCAACGGCAACAAGTACCAGATCTGCGCGAAGAAGTACGCGCCGGCCAACTACATGGACGTGGTCGTCTGCATGGCCAACGATATGCGCAACATTCCGCAGAATTTCGAAAAGTGCGCGACCGAGGCCAAGGTTGATCCGGCCCCGATCAAGGCTTGCGCCGAAGGCCAGGAAGGTACCGACCTGCTGTCCGCCTCCTTCAAGGTTTCGAAGGAGAAGGGCGCCCGCGGATCCCCGACCATGTTCATGAACGGCGAGAAGTACCAGGGTGGCCGCACCGAGACCGACTTCATGCGTTCGATCTGCAACGCATTCAAGGTTGAAAAGCCGGCCGCCTGCGCGAACATCCCCGAGCCGAAGAAGATCGCCGTCACCGTTCTGTCCGACAAGCGCTGCACGAAGTGCTTCCCCGACAGGATCCTTGGCCAGCTGAAGAACATGTTCCCCGGACTTGAACCGAAGACCCTCGATTACGCGGATGCGGAAGGCAAGGCCCTTTACGACAGCCTGAAGGATCAGGGCGTTAAGCTTCTGCCGGCGTTCCTGTTTGAAGCCGCGGTCGTCGAGGACGCCGGTTTCAACCAGATTAAGCGTTTCATCGTTGATGCCGGTCAGTACAAGCTGCTGCAGGTTGGCGCGAAGTTCGATCCGACCGCCGAAATCTGTGACAACCAGGCCGACGATGATGGCGATGGCAAGATCGACTGCGAAGACGACGGCTGCGCGGGCCAGGCCGAATGCCGCCCCGAAGTTGTCAAGCAGCTCGACGTGTTCGTCATGTCCCAGTGCCCGTTCGGCGTGAAGGCGCTCAACGCCCTTCCCGAAATCATCGACGCGTTCAAGGAAGACGGAATCACCCTGAACATCAACTTCATCGCCGACGAAATGCCGGACGGCACCTTCAAGGCGCTCCACGGCCAGCCGGAAGTTGACGAAAACATCCGCGAACTGTGCGCAATAAAGAATTACGGCAAGGATCACAAGTACATGGACTACATCCTCTGCCGCAACAAGGATATCCGCAACGCCGAATGGAAGACCTGCGCCGTCAACGGCATCGACCCGGCGGTCATGGAAAAGTGCTCCACCGGCGAAGAAGGCAAGAAGCTCCATTCCGAAAACATCAAGATCGCGAAGGCCCTGGAAATCGGCGCCAGCCCGACCTGGCTTGCCAACAACAAGTTCAAGTTCTCGGGTATCGCCCCGGAACAGATCAAGAAGCAGTTCTGCGACCACAACAAGGAACTGAAGGGCTGCGCGAAGACGCTGTCCGGCGAAGCCAAGGTTCAGCCCGGCGCCGCTCCGGCCCCGAGCTGCGGAGGCTAGTAGCCTGACCCCAGGATGACCGTTGAAAGGGGGGCCTTCGGGTCCCCCTTTCTTTTTCCGGCAACCACTTTTATTCAAGCCTGATTGTTGAATTTGTGCGGCTCAGGGGCTAAATTTGCCCCGGAGCGTAACAGGGTGAACCCAGATGAAGACGATATTCGAACCTTTCCGGATCAAGATGGTGGAACCGATCAGGATGACGACCAGGGAAGAAAGGCTGGCCGCGATAGAGCAGGCCGGATACAACCCGTTTCTTATCCCGGCGGAAAAGGTGCTGATTGATCTGCTGACTGATTCGGGCACGTCGGCCATGAGCACCGACCAGTGGGCCGCGATGATCAAGGGCGACGAGGCGTATGCTTGCGCCCGAAGCTGGTATGCCTTCGAGTCGGCGGTCAAGGACATCACCGGCTTCGCGCACGTCATACCGACACATCAGGGCCGTGCCGCGGAAAGGCTGCTCTTTTCCGTGATTGCGAAGGAAGGAATGGTTGTTCCGTCAAACACGCATTTCGATACCACCAGGGCAAATATCGAGCACAGGGGTTGCCGGGCGCTCGACTTCGTCGTGCCTGGCGGCGAGGATCCCGAGGTCATCGCGGACTTCAAGGGCAACATGGACATCGCCCGCCTTGAGGAATGCATTAAGACGAACGGCACGGAAAAGATACCGGTCGTGATGCTGACGGTCACGAACAACGCGACCGGCGGCCAGCCCGTATCGATGGAAAACATCCGCCAGACCAGGGCCGTGTGCGACAGGTACGGTCTTCCATTGTTCCTGGACGTGGCCCGCTTTGCGGAGAACGCGTGGTTCATCAAGATGCGCGAGCCAGGGTTCGCGGATCGCAGCCTGAAGTCAATCTGCCAGGAGATGTTCTCTTACGCCGACGGATGCACGATGTCGGCCAAGAAGGACGCCCTGGTCAACATCGGCGGCTTCATCGCCTTAAATGATGAAAAACTGGCGGTTGGCCTGAAGAACATGCTGATCCTGACCGAAGGGTATGCGACTTACGGCGGGCTGGCCGGCCGGGATCTCGAGGCGATCGCCCAGGGATTGAAGGAAGTCGTCGATGAAGATTACATGCGTTACCGGATTCATACCGTGGCGTCGCTTGCCGAAAGATTGAACCAGGCGAACATCCCGATATTCAACCCGCCGGGCGGCCATGCCGTCTATCTTGATGCCAGGCGGTTCCTGCCGCATCTTCCGCCTGAACAGTTCCCCGGCCAGGCCCTTGTTGCCGAACTGTTCATCGAGGGTGGAATCAGGGCCGTCGAGATCGGATCCGTGATGTTCGGATACTGGGACGCGGACGGGCGCTTTGTCGGCGCCCCGAATGAACTGGTCAGGCTGGCTCTTCCGCGAAGGGTATATACGTCCAGCCACATGGATTACCTGGTTGAGGTCGTTGTCGAACTGCATGCGCGCCGTCATCAGGTTCGCGGATTGAAGTTCAGGTACGAGGCGCCGGTGCTTCGCCACTTCACATCGACCTTCGACCGGGTCTAGGCAATTATCGGGGGGCATTTCCGTGCAACTGAAGGATGCGGTGCTGGTCGGCCTGGATACCGAGACGACCGGGCTCGACACCAGGCGGGACAGGGTTTTCGAGATTGGCCTGGTGACGTACAGAAGCGGTGATGTCGTTGAAAACTGGGGACGTTTGATGGATCCGCTGGTCGAACTTGACCAGAAGGTCGTGGAGACGACCGGCGTCACCACCGAAGAAGTGTCGGGCCAGCCTGTGTTTGCCGAGGTGGTTGACGAGATCGAGAAGAGGATTTCAGGCCAGATACTGGTTGGATACAACATCATCGACTTCGACCTGCCGATGCTGGCAACCGAATTCGAACGCCTCGGGCGGCAGATGCCACCGTTTCAGGTGATCGATGTGCTGGTCTTCGCGCGGCAGCTTGCAAGGGGCGGGCGACACCGCCTGGGGGACATGGCCGCAAGGTTCGGCGTGGAAATGGACACCGCGCACCGGGCCACCGCCGATGCCGACGCCACGGTCAGGCTCCTGTACGCCCTGGCGCCAAGTCTTCCGGACGACGTCGAAAAGCTTCTGGTGCTTCAGTCCCAGTGGTCTGCCCAGCAGCAGTCCAAAAGGGCGATGTGGCGTGACCGCGGGGACGGAGGTGCCCTGATTGGCTCCGGCCAGGCCGCAGCCGTCGCGCACGATGACAAGGTTGCCCTGGGCCCCGCCTATCTTTACGGTGACGAACGGGATCCCCTTAAGGCATTCATCAATCAGTACGCCGACCAGACCGTTCGTCGCTGAACCTTCTTGACCTTTGTTGCCAGTGCCCGTTACGATTTCCCGGAATCGTTAAACCGGTGCGTCCCGTTATGTCGTCAAGGCTGCCATTCCTGTCCCGGTTGGCTTCGCTGGCCGTGGCCTTGTGCGCGGCAGGCTGCTTTTCCGAAAGCCCGCTGCCGGAATGCGAAACGCTGGCGGATTGTCCGGTCAATCAGGGGTACAACGCCTGTATCGACGGGTGGTGTTATCGGACGCAGGCATGTGCCGACAGGCCGGTGGTTGCCGGTGACGGCTGCTGTGCCCTGACCGAGGGCGACAGATCCGAAGATACCGACTGCATGCTGGCGGATCTTGCCCTTTCCTGTCGCGACCCCGCCGGCCCCAGCGTTGACAATGACGGGAACATCTATGTGACGTGCCTGATGCCCTTGACCGACGGAACCCGGAATGTCGTGCTCAGGCGCCTTGATACTTCAGGCAATCTGTCGGTGCCGCTTGTTGCCGGCATCGGGACGGTCGCGTTTTCGCCGGTGATGGGCAAGGGAAGTACGGTGATGGTTCAGTTCGGCGCCGGTTTGGCGCGGTTCAGCACCGTCAATCTTGGCGATGCCGGCGGTCAGTCAACCGGGCCGGCCGCGGCGCGGGTGGCGTCCAACGGCGGTTCCGACGCTTTCAGGGGAATCGGTGGCTGGCCGACGCTGGACGGCAAGGTGGTGCTAATCGACGAGGAAAAGAACATCCTGTTGTCGTACGGGCTGCCCAGACCGGATCTCGGCGCTGGCGGCGCATGGCCGCCGACGGTCTCCTGGACCGGGAAAAGGATGTATGTCACATGGAAGGCCGGCGTGCTTGACGTCGTGGAGTCCGGCTCGAATCCGCTTGGCACCCTGATTTCAATGAATCTTCCCGCCGTGCCGTCCGGCGCGGCGATTGACGTTGACGGCCGCATCTATGTTCCACTTTCGGACGGGACGTTGCGCAGGTACCAGGAAACGACATCGGTAAGGTTGCAGGAAGTGTGGTCAACGGTCATCTTTGGGGGCGTCGGACAGCAGGCAGTCAATCTTCTGGTTGACGACGAAGGCCTGATCATAGCCGTTTCGGGAACCGGCGATGTGCAGGTCGTCAAGGACATGGAGGGTTTCGGTTCCGTTGTTGCAACAGGTTCCTTCGGGACGCCGCTGGCGCCCCTTCATCCGGTGCTGGGCGATTCCGGCCGCGTCGTCGCGTCCTCGGCGGCCGGCCGCATCGTTTCCGTGCTTGTGGATTCCGTTTCGGGGCTGGTGATTCAGGGCCTTGGATTCAATGTTCCGTCGCCCCCGGCATCCGACATGCTTCTGCTTGAAGACGTGCTGATGTATGTGTCCGAAACCGGAAGTCTGATGTCCTGGTCCTATCCGGCCGGTCCGGCCGGCAGGTGGTCCAGGTCAGGCGCCAACCAGGGCTCGACCGGGCGAACCGCGCGGCCGGCCCTATTGTCGGTGAAACCTTGATCGGGAAAGGACTTCCAGCGTTCCTGCCAATGCTTGTTCTGGCCGGCTGCGGCAACGCGGAAGTCGGTGACATCGTCGCGATGTGCTTGACGGTGAATGACTGTCACTATCTTGAGATTCAAGACTGCACCATGCCGGACTGTGTTGACGGTCAATGCGTGCTTGTGGCCGATCGCAACGCCGATGGACTTGCCTGCGGCACATCGAACCGGTGTGTAAAAACCCCCGGACGATGCGAGACTGGCGTCTGCGTCGGCGCCAGGCAGGAACAGTGCCCCGGCATACCGTGCATGGTTGGCAGGTGTGATCCTGAAACCGGGTCGTGCGCTTACACCCAGGCGCCCGAGAAGTCGTCCTGCGACGTGGATGGCAACCCGTGCACTTCCGACATCTGCGAGGCCGGATCCTGCAGGAAGGGCCCGAATTCATGCCCATGCCTTCGCGTATCGGATTGTCCGAATCCCCTGGATCTTTGTGCGGGAGTTTTCACGTGTCGTCTGAATTTCTGTGAAATCGACGAAATGACCAGGGTCATCTGTCCGGCAGATTCCAGTTGTTACACGCATGCCTGCAATTCCGCGACCGGACAGTGCGAACGAACCGACATGCCTGATGACACGGTCTGCGCCCAGGAAGGCCCCTGCACGCTTCAGGGACGGTGCGGCAGTGGCATCTGCGTGATTCCCGACAGGTGTGACGACGGGAACCAGTGCACCACCGACAACTGCGATTCGGTCAGCGGCGCCTGCGACCACCAACCGTCCGACGGTGCCTGCGATGATGAAGACCAGTGCACCGGGCCCGACGCGTGCGTCCTCGGGGTCTGCCGTGGGCAGCCCGTCTCGTGCGACGATCGCAATCCGTGCACCATCGACTCATGCGACAGTGTGTCCGGTTGTGTGAATGAACCGGACAAGGCGGGAACCCCATGTGATTCAGGCGATTTGTGCGTGGTCGGGTCGGTTTGCGACGAAGACGGCGTCTGCGGAAATGGCAGCCCGAAGTGTGACGATCAAAGCGACTGCACCCTCGACACCTGTGAGTCCGGCCTGTGCGACTTTGTGCCGGTTCAGGGCGCTTGTGACGACGGCAATTCCTGCACCCTTGGCGAAAGGTGCCTGGGCGGCGTATGCGGGGAGGGGCGTCCGGTTCCCGGTTGTTGTAATTTTGCCGCCGACTGCGATGACAATGATCAATGTACCGTTTCGGCGTGCGTCGATTCGGAATGCGTGCATCAAGGTGAGCCAGTTGGCCTTTGTGGTGGAAATGACGGGTGTGCCCTCGCCTGGTGCCAGGCCGATTCCGGTCAGTGCGGCCAGGTCGCTTCCAGCTTCCCGCTGGTCATTTCGTCCTGGGATTTTGTCCGGGGCGATCATCTGATCGGATTCGGCTGGGGAAGTCCGGCCGGGTCAATTGGATCGGCTGGGCTGCACGCGGTCGGCGACCAGGCCGCGGTCGTGTTCCCGCGGCGGATTGTGCCGCCAGGGGTTCTTCAGTCGATTATCAGGCTTGATTCGGGGGAATGCGGCAACGTCACTTTCAGTAACCAGCCCGCCGGGCTTTCGTGTATCCAGGGGTCGGACGGGGCAATCGTTCTTGCCGCGTTTTCGACCGACAGCGTCTGTGATTCCGACGGGCGAATCGGGCTTCAGTTCATCGTGGCCGGCGGTGCGGTGATCCGTTCGGCCGACCTTGTGCTTCTGGCGATGTCCGGCTGTGACGTGGACGGACTGCGTGTTGAAGGAACCGGCTCGGCAACCGACATTGTGGCCGCCAGCCGCGGGAGCCTGGTCGCGCTGGCGTTCCGCAAGGGATCCAACATGTCGCTGGCGGCAACCAGGACTGGTGGCGGGATAATGGCCGTCGATGTCGCGCAGGAGCCGTTCGGCGTGGTTTCCGGCAGGTTTGGCGCGACGATCGTGGACGCGGGGGATCGATGGGCCCTGGCCTGGGGTGCGGCCGACGACAGGGTCTGGATTGCCACCGCGAACGATTCCGGGGTGGTGTCCGTGCCACGAAAGATCCCCGATGTCGCGTCAGAGGGCGAGATTCATGCATGGCCATCCCTGGCGGTAGATTCGGCCGGCCGGCTGGCGCTTGCCATGTCATTCGGCCAGGCCTCCGACTTCGACGTCGCCCTTGGTCTGTTTGATAAGGATTTGTCGTTGATACGTGATTTCGAACGTGTCAATGAATCTGACTTGGGAACAAGAACTAAACCTGTTGTTGTTGTCGGCCAAAATCGAGGTCTTATCGGTTGGATTTCGGGCATTTTGGATTCGACTCCTCAACACATGTTTAGCCTTAGACAACTTGACGAAGTATTGGTAGTGCAGGGATTTGAGATTCCATATGGAGTCCAGTCCACCGAAATTTCACAAATCTCTATCACATTCTCCGTTGACCGGTATTTCTGTGTCTGGGCCAGGGCGGACGGCGGGATTGGTGGCGTTGTGCTTGATTCCGGAACCCTGGCACTGAAAGGATCGTTTGAAATTCCCGGGCCGTTCAGATCCAGGCCGCAGGTTGTCGCGACAACGGAAGGCGCACTTGTCGTCTCGATTTCAGGAACTGGGGCGACCGCGTCGATTGTCGCCCAGTCGGTCTCCGTTTCCGGGGCCGTCTCGGAACCGTTCGTCGTTGCATCCCCGGTTCTTGCCGGCCTGACATCGTTTGCGGTTACGTCCTTCGGGCCGGTGCATCACGTGATTGCGTATTCCGACATCCTTTCGGACGAGCCTGGAATCAGGATTGTTCCGTTTTCCGGAAAATGTCCCGGGGGCTTCATCAGCGGCAACAGCGTCTGCACGGGAATTGGCGACGATGGAAGGGCCGGCGGGGTGCTGCCATGAAAGGCGCCATCCTTGTAAATACCATTGTGGCTTCGTTACTGGTTGCCTGTTCCCAGGCCGGCGATACCGGGGTTTCTGGAAGTGCCTGTGGCCGTGATCGCGACTGTGACGATTCAATCGCATGCACGGCGGATCGGTGCGTGCTGACGGTCGATGGCATCAAGCGGTGCGACAATGTCCCGGACGATTCGAGTTGTCCCCCGGGACAGGCCTGCCTGGTCGAATCAGTCATGGGTGCCGGTTGCCAGGATCCGGATCGCCTGATCTGTTCGGGACGTTCCGATGGATCTGCCTGCACGTCGACCAACGCATGCGCAACGGACAGTGGCGAGTGTTCCGGCGGTGTCTGCGTGTATCCGACAAGGGAATGTCCTTCGCGACCGTGCATGGAGGGTACCGGTTGCGACCGGGACACTGGAACCTGCGGGTATTCAGTCATGCCGGATGACACCCTGTGCGATGCCGACGGGGATCGATGTACCTCGGATCGCTGTCGCGGCGGCATCTGCGTCGAAGGTCCGGACGAATGCGAATGCTCGGACGACCGTCCGTGCATGCAGCCTGCCAATCTGTGCCTTGGGGTCGCGACCTGTGAAGATGGCCGCTGTGTTTCCACCCCGGTTGACTGTCCATCCAGGAATTCGGACTGCATGCAGTACTTCTGCGTGCCGGCGACCGGGCTTTGCGCAAGCGTGGTGGTCAATGAAGGCGGATCGTGCAGCGACGGGCTTGCCTGTACCGGCACCGGCACGTGCGATTCCGGCGCGTGCGTTGCGCCCCCGCTTGTTTGCCCGCCCCGTTCCTGCAACGAAGCTGCCTGTGTCGAGCCGGAAGGGTGCGTGTACTCGCCGATCCCTGGACCATGTGACGACAGCGACATGTGCAACGGTCCGGACGCCTGCGACGCCGGCGTGTGCAGGCCGACTGGAACGCCTGTAGTCTGTTCCGACCACAACGAGTGCACGACAGATTCGTGCATCCCATCCACAGGCCGCTGCCTGTTCGTGTCGATTCCGAAGTGCTGCGGAAACGGGGTTCTGGAAGACGGGGAACAATGCGATGGCCCCGGGCTTCCCGGCAGCGGCTGTACCGCCTGCATGTTCGATGTGGCCAGTCTTGATTTCACGGGCACCTCACCATCCTGGGCCTGGTCCGATACGACCGGTTCAGGCCTGGTTGCCTGGGAAATGATCGACAACGAAGGCGGTCGCGGCATTGCCGTTCGTCCAATGTCCGGCCTGGGGGTTCTGGGCGAAACGATCCCGGTTCCCGCGGGAACCTTGAAGGGGCGTTCGATGTCACCCGTCGTTGTGGCCGCCGCCGATGGATTCATCCTCGGAGCGCTTGCACCGGATGGTCCGTCGTTCTGGCTGCTCGGCGCCGACGGGCGGCCGAGAATCAAGGCCGTTGTAAGAAATCCATGGAACCAGGGAATTCCATCCAGCAGGCTTGTTGCGGCAATTTCGCCGCTGCGCGGGATTGCGGCATGGTCGGTTCAGGCGCCCGACGGTCGTCAACAACTGCTGTACGCCGACATCGCATCCGGTTCCGGGCAGATCCTTGCGTCCGGTTCCCAGACCCTGTTCACATCCGATCCTGGGGGGATCGTCGTACCCGGGGACGCCTGCCCGATATCGGGCGGGGTCATGGTGTTGTTCACCGTTCGCGCGGAGCCGGGCGGCAGTTCGGTTATCCGGCAGATGGCGGCCATCCTCCAGGCAGGCTCGCCGACGCCGGTCGTTTTCGAGCTTGCAACGTCGGTCTGGGATCAGTCGCTGGTTGCCAGGTGCTCGGCGACACCGGACGGCAAGGCGATGGCGGTTTTTCCGGCCATCGTCACGAAGCCGGAACAGGAACTGGCAATTGAAAGCGTCGTCATCGATCCGCTGGCGGGCCCGAACCCGGTCGTCCGCGTCCTGGGGGCTTCCGACATGCAGGAAGGCACCATTTTCCCATTCCAGTCCGACCTGGTCGCAATGACTTCCGGCGGGTATTCGTACATCACGACCCTGGTAACCCCCAATCTTCAGTCTCCCACCGGAATCGTGCCCGTGATAATCCCGATCGAACCTGACGGAACATCCGGCGCGGAGCCTTTCCGACTGCCCGGTCCCGATCAGGCATTTGTGGGCGCCATAACGGCCGGCCTGGCAGGGTCGTCGGTGCTTTCTGTTTTCTGGGTCCAGACCGGCGAATTGATGAGCGTAAATGAGAAGGGCGAGGTCGCCGGCCGCTTGTATCAGGATCTTACCGGGGGGACAGGGAATTGAACCTTCACTTCATCGGCCACGCATGCTTTCTGATTTCATCCGCCGATGGAACCAGGTTGCTGATCGATCCGTTCCAGCCGCGAGCCTTTAACGGAAGAATCCGCCTTGAACCCCACTCAAGCCCGGTTGATGCCGTCATTTCGACACATTCCCACCTGGATCACCGCCACATCGACCCGTCTTTCGGCTCGCCCCTGGTTTTCGAGGGCCCCGGCCAGATCCATGGAATCGACATCGACTGCATAAAGCTGCCCCACGGGGCGCCTGAAGGAAAGGATCACGGCCTTGTTCGGGCCTTCAGGATCAATGTTGACGGTATATCCATCGTTCATCTGGGGGATGCCGGGCGGATTCCATCAGACGCCGAAATGCAGGCCCTTGGACGCCCAGATATCCTTCTGTTGCCGATCGGCGGAAGATTTTCGCTTGATCCGATACAGGCGGCGCAACTGGTCAGATCCTGGCGGCCGGCATTCGCGGTTCCGATGCATTATCAGGATCCGCTTGTGGACATAACCCTTCGGCCACTGTCTGAATTTACAGACCAGTTCGATGGATTCGTGACAGTTTCCGGTGACTTCACCATAAACGCCGTCGATCGCGGCCGACCGCCGATCATCCTGGTAATTCGAAGGGCCTGATTCCGGGCCTGGTCAAGCGTCCCTGACGACGCCGACGAACGGCACGTTGCGCATTTTCTGTTCCCAGTCCAGTCCATACCCGACAACAAATCGATCCTCGATCGTGAATCCGATGTATTTCGCCTGAACCGGAATCCTGGTTCGCGCCGGCTTGTGCAGAAGGCTGCAAATTTCAATCGATCTCGGTTTCCGGGCCCGCAGGTTGTCAAGCAGGAAGGCCAGGGTCAGCCCGGTGTCGATGATGTCTTCAACGATGATCACATCGCGATCGACTATGGGCTTTGAAAGATCCTGCGTGATTCGAACAACCCCGGAAGATGATGTCTGGTCGCCATAGGACGACATGCCCAGCGTATCGATTGTGATTGGCAGGTCGATTTCACGGCAAAGGTCGGCCATGAAAAAGAGAGCTCCCTTAAGCACGCAGACGATGACCGGTTCGCGGCCGGCGTAATCCCTGGTAATTTCCGCCCCAAGCTCGCCAATGCGCCTTTTCAGGTCTTTTACGGAAATAAGCACGTCGAGTTTCTCGATTCCGTCCATTTCGGATCACCTTCTGTCCGCCCCGGTCATTTTCATTCGGCCCGGTCAGGATGTAAACGCCAGTTTTCGCAGCAGTGACGGGCGAAATTTGGAAAGAGGGATAAATACTTTGTAATAATTACAAAATCTTCTTGACCCACGGTTGATTTTGGCTAACATTACGCACGTTTTGAACCTTTGGAGGTCAATAATGACAAAGTCCGAACTTATTGAAGTTGTTGCAAGAACCAGCGATATTACCCTCGACCGTGCAACCATCGTCGTCAACGCGGTTTTCGAGCAGATGGTCGAAGCCATGAAGCGCGACGAGCGCATCGAGATTCGTAATTTTGGTAACTTCACCGTGAAGAAGTACGAAGGCTACGAAGGTCGCAACCCGAAGACCGGCGCCAAGGTCAAGGTTCCCCAGAAGCGTCTGCCGTTTTTCAAGGCCGGCCTTGGACTCCGCGACGAGATCAACGAGTAACCGGTCACCCATCAGGTACCTCGGTACCTTTCAGCTTCCTGACTCGCCAGAGTCAAGATTATCTGCCTTCGGAGTCCTGTCGAGCCGTCCGGGTTGTCCCAGACGATGTCCGCGCGGTTCTGCATCGCGTCTTCATCCATCTGGGCCGAAATTCTTGCCCTTACTTCCTGTTCGGAAATTTTGTCCCTGATCATCACCCTCATGATTCGAACATCCTGCGGTGCCCTAACCAGGACGGTGCGCGCCAGTGACCGTTCGAGGCCGACCGCGAAGATCAGGGCGCTCTCTATGAAAATGGTCGGGGCCTTCGACAGGGGTGCGGAATCGACCATTTCGAATGCCTGCCGGATCACGACAGGATGAATGATGCCCTCGAGTTCGAGACGTCTTTCCTGGCTGGTGAAGACCAGAGCCGCCAGCGCCTTCCTGTCGATCTGGCCGTCCTGGCCGACAATCAGCGGCCCGAACCGCCTGACGACCTGGTCAAATACCGGGCTCCCGGCCAGCATAAGTCGCCTGGCCATGACGTCCATGTCCAGGACGGGAATTCCAAGCCCCCGGAGTATGGCCGCGGCGTAAGACTTTCCGGAACCGATGCCGCCAGTCAGCCCCCAGGCCCTGCTATGAAGGTCTTTTGACATGATGTGCATGATCTGAACTTCGATTGCGCGCGATGTCAACTCGGATAAGCT